>ENA-ORPF01000168-ORPF01000168.1-human-gut-metagenome-genome-assembly--contig:-NODE-168-length-69788-cov-5.365422_pt1 | contig 69788 bp, 44 predicted proteins | sample MGYA00242140_ERZ509070 | MGnify/ENA primary metagenome ERZ509070 (study PRJEB26280, sample SAMEA2338713) | human gut metagenome | biome: human gut; feature: human-associated habitat; material: faeces... | reverse complement strand
TTAAACAATTGATTATAAGTAATTTAAATATATATCTTAAAATATTCTTTAAATTTCACCTACAAAAATATACTAATAAATTTTATTCTTTACTACACAAAAGTGTAAAAATAAACAAGTGATGTATTTTTACACTTTTGTGTAGTAAAAATGAAAACTAAATAAAATAATTGAATAGAACTACTTTTATTTAAAGAAAAATATAATTATGTTTGCAAAATATAATAAAACACTTTATTAGTTTAACTTATGTCACATTTTAGAAATATACAAATAACGGGAGTTTCAGACGATTCTTACAAAGATATTGAAAGTTTTATTGACTGTGTTAAAGCAACATCAAGACTAACATACAAAAGCATTTATATAGTAGATTTATTCAAACAAAATTTTCTTTATGTATCCAATAATGCTTTATTTTTCTCAGGACATAGTCGTGAGGAAATAGAAACGCTTGGTTTTGATTTTCTAATTAAAAACGTTCCACCTGAAGACTTGAATAAAATTTCAGAAATTAACGACAAATCAATAGAACTCATACGCTCAATACCTTTAGAAGATCGTATTAATATTACATTTGTTGAGTCTTATAAGATTATAGACAAGGAAACTAAAAAAATACGCTTTTTCAATCATCAAGCAACACCTTTAAAACTTTCCTCAACGGGTGATTTGTGGCTTTTACTATGCGTTGAATCTATTCCAACAATAGGTACTGTTGATGACGTTATTGCATATTCTATGGACTACACTAAAATATGGAAATACGACAGTAACAAAAAAAATTGGAATGAAACAGAATGGCCCACATTAAAAAAAATTGAAAAAGAAATTTTAAAAATGAGTGCAATGGGATTTAGTATTGATAGAATAGCAATGGAACTCCATCTATCTTGTGACACTATAAAATTCCACCGCAAAGAGATATTTAAAAGATTCGGTGCAAAAAGCATAAATGAGGCTATTAACGCCGCTTCTACTTATAGAATGATATAACATTAAGGGGCTGCATCTTTTCGATACAAGCCCCAATGTATAAACAATAACATTATAGTTATTAACAATATTAACAACAAATATTTATCTAATAATCACCTTATTAACAAATCTATCACCAGAGTTATAAACAACTTCTAACAAATAAATTCCGCTCTTTGCACCGATAGTAACAGAGCCTTCTGATATTTCTATTTTTACAATGCGTCCTGACATATCGTATGCCTTAACTGAAGAAATATTATTAGAATCTAATAGACCTACCGTTCCGTTAATTGCAACATTACTAACAACTCCCCTACTAACCTCAGTATCTGATATTCCTCCTAAATTCCAATTACTGCCAAGCCAGGTAAATTTTTCTTTCAGGTAATTTTTATAAGTAACCTTATCCTGCTCATAATCAGCATTTCCATACTTATAATTCCAGCGTCGTGCATCACATAAGCAGGCATCACCTATGCTTGATATATAGTTGTCAATAAAACTGTTTATTCTTGTCAATATGTTTGGACTATATACTTTCCATAATTCCCTTACCTTTTCTTGAAAACGCGGAAATTTTGCGATTTCTCCAATCCAACTCTGTCCGAATGGAGGATATTCGTAAATAACAAATCTCTACTTCTACGGAATGAATTACCAAAATCCCAGACCGGACCAAAGATTAATTTTTTATCTGCTCCCAAGTCTTTATGAATATAGCAACTGCCATGGAAGGACTCTGCATTGTCAACAATTTCATTAATAATATAAAATCTTGCAAGAGTATCAATATCTATATATCTCTCCCATTCAACACTGCTTTTATCCCTGTTATAAATAGATTTGTCAGTGTTAGTAACTAAGTTAGTAAGATAATCTTTCTGAACTGTTGAAAGAATTTCCGGAGTGTGGTAAGTAAATCTCAACTTTCCGCCAATTCCCTCAGTTATAGCAACTTGCTCGCTTGAATCATAGTTATCAATCTCAATAAGCCAGCCACCGGTCACCAAATTTGGGTCTGTTTGGTTATCCAACTGCTTGTTAATATCTACTCTTTCACTGTCAACACGGATATGCTCTGTAAAGAAATAAAGACCCTTGTAATCTCCATTGATAACAAGTTCAACAGGGACATAGGCAGGAGTATATTTCATCTCAAAAATCTTACTCAATTCAAAGCCTACAGGTACTCGCAAAAATCCCAAATCATCATCTGCCGCCGCAAGCAAAACAAAATTCTTGCTCTTGTTCAATCCCAAAACAGATATACCCATATTCAACTTAACGCGGTATGGCTTTTTCTCAAAATCATTCCACGTATAATTACCTCTACCCCTGATTCTCATATCAATAGGCGTAGAAGCACTTCCTAAATCAGAATATCCAGGAACGCCATTTGACTGAATGTAAAAAGTGGAATTTACATAATTGTCCTTGGAAACAATATCATTTCCGTCTAATGTGTTGATAAACATAACCGGCAACTTTCCTGAGTAGCCAACTGCCCTGTCATTTACAGACAAAGCAGACACATTAACTATAATGATTAATGCAAAAAGCAGTAAAATCTTTTTCATTATACCTTTATTTTCTCAAGTTATCAACAATTTTCATACGATTGTTAATAACCAAATTATTTTATTGATTTTAAGGCAAATAAATTGTGTACAATATGTTTATAAAACGGTTAGTTTATAGTTTTACTGCATGGCGGAGTGTTAAAAAGAAGTTCCATATAACTATACCGCCGGTTATAGAAACGTTAAGCGAATGCTTGGTACCATATTGTGGCAATTCAAGGCACACGTCAGCCTCATCAACGGCAACCTGAGAAACACCTTTGACCTCATTGCCAAGAATAACTGCATACTTACCGCTTTCACTAATCTCAAACTCAGTAAAATCTACGCTTCCGTTAACCTGCTCTATTGCACAAACTTTATATCCACTGCTTTTTAACTTATTTATAACGCTCAGTGTGTCAGCAGAATATTCCCAATCAACAGAATCTTCCGCTCCAAGGGCAGTCTTGTGAATATCAGGATTTGGAGGAGTCGCTGTTATCCCGCAAAGAAATATCTTTTCAACGCGGAAAGCATCCGACGTTCTGAAAATAGAACCTATATTATTAAGGCTACGAATATCTTCGAGAATAACCACAAGAGGAATTTTGTCAAGAGAGTGATATTCTTCACAATCAACCCTCTCAAGTTCAAGCATTGTCTTTTTCTTCATATCTATCTGTTTGTCAAGCAAAATTAATACTTTTTATTCATTATTCAACCCTATTACAAACAACTAAAGCAATTCTCTTAAATAATTGGTTGGTACATTTCGGATATTAAGCCATAACAGAACAATTATACATAATATCTTTGCTGTGATTTTTACCCTGTTTATCCATTTACAAACATTGTTAGTAACTTGTTAAATATCCACAAACAATTATTTGAAAAAAACTAATAAATAAATTTGGATATATAACTGTCAGCGGAGTATGGAAATTATTAATAAAAAACAAAATAAGATAGCACAAAGTAATTATCAACCAACAAACAACGTTTTCAACAGAAAACACTATAAATAAACGCATAAATTTATTAACTTTGCCAATTATTTACAACTTGTTGATAAAAATGCTATAATCCTATATTTCAGTAAGATTATATGTTGATAACTATATCAATTCTATCAATAAGAGTAAAATAACTTTTAAAGCAAGAAAACAGGCAAAAAGTTACTACGGATACTAACAGCCTTATATAAATAACATTAAACTCTTTTTTAAAAAAAGAAAAAATAAAATATATACTATGATTGTCGATAAAGGTTATATCGATGCCCCTATTGAAGAGGGTATTGATTTGGTAAAAGAGATTAAGCGACTGAAAGAGGAAAAGAATGCAATCATCCTTGGTCACTACTATCAGCGTGATGAAATACAGGAAATCTCTGACTATATTGGAGACAGTTTGGCATTGGCTCAGGTAGCAGCGAAAACCGATGCCGACATCATAGTTAGTTGCGGTGTTAACTTTATGGGTGAAACAGCGAAGATTCTTTCTCCGCAGAAAAAGGTTCTTGTGCCTGACACTAATGCGGGTTGCTCCCTTGCCGACAGTTGTGATGCTGTTGAGTTTGAAAAGTTCATTAAGGCAAATCCTGGTCACATCGTTATCAGTTATGCCAACACCTCGGCTGAAGTGAAGGCTCTGACGGATATTATTGTGACTTCTTCAAATGCCTGCCAGATTGTAAACAGTCTTCCAAAAGATCAGCCTATAATATTTGGACCAGACAGAAACTTGGGAGGATATATCAACAGCCTTACCGGAAGAAATATGAAACTTTGGGACGGTGCCTGTATCGTTCACGAAAAATTCAGCATTGAGAAACTTGTTGAATTGAAAAAGCAGTATCCGCAAGCAAAGGTGCTTGCTCACCCTGAATGCAAGAAGAGCCTGCTCGCCCTTGCCGACAAGATTGGTTCAACGAAAGGTTTGCTCGACTATGCAGTCAATAGTGAGTGCAAGCAGTTCATCGTTGTAACAGAATCTGGAATTTTATACAAAATGAAAGAGGCATGTCCGGATAAAGAGTTTATCCCTGCTCCGCCAGATGACAGCACTTGCGGTTGCAATGAATGTGCATTCATGAGATTGAACACATTGGAGAAACTTTATAACTGCCTCAAATATGAGCAACCGGAAATCGTTATAGATGAAGAGTTGTGCAAAAAGGCAAGAAAGTCAATCGACAATATGCTTGACCTTTCAAAAAAACTTGGTTTGATAAAATAAAAGAAAAAATAAGATATGGAGTATAATCACAAAGAGATAGAGAAGCGTTGGCAACAGTATTGGAAAGACAACGCAGTATATAAAACAGAAATTAACAGCGACAAGCCGAAATTCTATGTTCTTGACATGTTCCCTTATCCATCAGGAGCAGGTCTTCACGTAGGTCACCCACTTGGTTACATCGCTTCTGACATATATTCCCGCTATAAAAGATTGCAGGGATTTAACGTTCTTCACCCTATGGGATATGACTCTTACGGTTTGCCGGCAGAGCAATATGCAATCCAGACAGGTCAGCACCCTGAAGTAACAACAATAAAGAATATCAACAGATATAGAGAGCAGTTGGACCATATCGGTTTCTGCTATGACTGGGACAGAGAAATCAAGACATGTGACCCGGAATATTACAAATGGACACAATGGGCATTTATCAAGATGTTTAATCATTACTATGATAATGACAAATGCAAGGCTATGCCTATTGAAGATCTTGAAAAGGAATTTTCTGCTAACGGTACAAAGAATATCAATGCTGCTTGCGGTGAGGAACTGACATTCACAGCAGAAGAATGGAACAGCAATGATGAAAAGAAAAAAAGAGAAATACTAATGAACTATCGTATCGCTTATATTGGCAATACAATGGTTAACTGGTGCCCTAAGTTGGGAACAGTTCTTGCAAACGATGAAGTTAGTGAGGGCGTTTCTATTCGCGGTGGTTATCCTGTTGAGCAGAAAGTGATGCGTCAATGGTGTCTTAGGGTTTCCGCATACGCACAGCGTCTTCTTGACGGTTTGGATACTATAGACTGGACTGAATCGTTGAAGGAAACACAGAAAAACTGGATTGGCCGTTCAGAAGGTGCTGAAATGAATTTCAAGGTTGTTGGTAAGGATTTGATTCTTGAAATATTTACTACTCGTGCGGATACTATTTTTGGTGTAACATTCATGGTTCTTGCTCCGGAAAGCGAATATGTTTCACAACTTGTGACAGCAGAGCAAAAAGAAGCCGTTGACAATTATTTGCAGGAAATCAAGCATAAGACAGAAAGAGAGCGTCTTATTGACAAGAAAGTAACAGGCGTCTTCTCTGGCTCATACGCAATAAATCCTTTGACAGGTAAAGAAATACCTGTTTGGATTAGTGATTATGTATTGGCTGGTTACGGAACTGGTGCTATTATGGCTGTTCCTGCTCATGATAGCCGTGACTATGCTTTTGCTAAGCATTTTAATTTGCCTATCATTCCGCTTATCGAAGGTTGTGACGTTTCAGAAGAAAGTTTCGACGCTAAGGAAGGTAAGATGATCAATTCGCAAGGCGTTGAATTGAACCTTAACGGTATGGAAGTTAAGGACGCTATTGCGGCAACAAAGAAATTCATAGAAGAAAAGGGTATAGGTAAAGTAAAGGTAAACTTCCGTCTCCGTGACGCTATTTTCAGCCGTCAGAGATATTGGGGTGAGCCATTCCCTGTTTATTATAAAGATGGCGTTCCTTACACTGTTGAGGAAGATAAATTGCCATTGCTGTTGCCAGAAGTAGATAAATTCTTGCCTACTGAAACAGGAGAGCCTCCATTGGGACGTGCTAAAAACTGGAAAACGGTAGAGGGTTATCCTTACGAACTATGCACAATGCCTGGATTCGCAGGTTCTTCTGCATATTATTTGAGATACATGGATCCTAAAAATTCAAATGCTCTTGTTTCTAAGGAGGCAAATGAATATTGGAGAAATGTTGACCTTTATATAGGCGGTACAGAGCACGCAACAGGTCACCTTATCTACAGCCGTTTCTGGAATAAGTTCCTATTTGACCTCGGTGCTGTTTGTGAAAATGAACCGTTCAAGAAACTTATCAACCAAGGTATGATTCAGGGACGCTCTAACTTCGTTTACAGAATCAAGGATACAAATACATTCGTTTCCTATAATTTAAGAAAAGAGTATGAAGTTACTCCAATTCACGTTGATGTTAATATTGTAAGCAATGATATTCTTGATTTGGAGAAATTCAAGAACTGGCGTCCGGAATTTAACAATGCTGAATTTATCCTTGAAGACGGTAAATATGTTTGCGGTTATGCTGTTGAGAAGATGTCAAAATCAATGTTCAACGTAGTAAACCCTGACGACATAGTTGAGGAATATGGTGCAGATACTTTGCGTCTTTATGAAATGTTCCTTGGTCCGTTGGAGCAAAGCAAGCCATGGGATACAAACGGAATTGACGGCGTTAACCGCTTTATCAAGCGTCTTTGGGGATTATTCTTTAAGGGGGATGTCCTTAGCGTTACAGATGACAAGGCTACAGCAGAAGAATTGAAATCGCTTCACAAGTTGATTAAGAAAGTTACTTGGGATATTGAACATTTCTCTTACAATACTTCTATCAGTGCATTTATGATTTGTGTCAATGAATTGAACGGTTTGAAATGCCATTCAAAGGAAGTATTGGAGAAATTGATAATCCTTATTGCTCCGTTTGCTCCGCACTTGGCTGAAGAATTGTGGCATGCTTTGGGTAACGAAAGCACAGTCTGTGATGCTGAATGGCCAGAATTTAAGGAGGAATATCTTGTTGAATCAATGGTAAACTACGCTGTATCTTTCAACGGAAAGGCAAGATTCAATATTCAGGTGCCTAATGGTACTTCTAAAGAAGAGGTAGAGAAACTTGCATTGGAGAATCCTAATTCTGAAAAATGGATCGATGGCAAAACACCGAAAAAGATTATCGTAGTTCCTAACAAGATTGTAAACATCGTTATTTAGAATAAAATAAATAACATAAAAATCCGTTATGTATATGAAAAATATAGTATTTGCCACTAATAACAAGAATAAATTAAGAGAAATACGTAATATTGTCGGTGATAAATACAATATTTTAAGTCTTGAAGACATTAATTGTCATGACGAAATACCTGAAACAGCCGAAACAATTGAGGGCAATGCAGCCCTCAAGGCTGAATGGGTAAAAGAGCGTTATGGATATGACTGCTTTGCTGATGATACTGCTCTTGAAGTTACTGCACTCGGCGGTGAGCCTGGTGTATATTCTGCAAGATATGCCGGAGAACCGGCGGATTCCGAAAAGAATATAGACAAATTGCTTGTGAATATGAAAGGAATAACCAACAGGGCTGCTCGTTTCAGAACCATTATTGCTTTAATTCTTGGCGGGAAATGTGTTTCTTTTGAAGGAGTTGTAAATGGAAATATTCTGGAAGAGAGAAAAGGTGAAGCAGGATTTGGTTATGACAAGGTTTTCATACCTGACGGATTTGCCGAGTCTTTTGCTCAAATGGAGGATTCACAGAAAAATGCTATTAGCCACAGGGCAAAGGCTACTGCTTTATTAATAGAATATTTAAATAAAGAATTATGATAAAAAAGTTTTTATTGCCAATATTATTATTTTGCCTTTCTTTAAATTCGTTTTCACAAGTGCAAGTTGGAGACTGGCGGTTAAATTCTGTATTTTCAGGTGAAAATATTCAGAATGTTATTGATACGGGTAATATGGTTTTTTATCTGTCTGATGGCTATCTATTCTCTTATAATAAGGCGGAAGATGAAACTGTTTATTATAATAAGAGAAATGATATGTCGGATTTGAACATATCCAAAATCTATTATAATTACGATAAAAAGTATCTTTTCGTTGTCTATGAAAATTCAAATATTGATTTGGTCTTCGAAAACGGAAATGTGATTAATATACCTGACTTGAAAAATACTGTTGTCACAGGTTCTAAAAAAATTAATACTGTTGACTTCTCTTATAATAATGAGGTATATGTTGCTACCGATTTCGGCTTTATGATTATTGATGATGAGAAGTACATTATCAAGCAGTCTTTCAATTATGGTAAGGCATTTACTTCTTTGATTGCAAACGATAAATATCTTTATGCTTGCTTTGATAAGGCTATTTGGTTTTCTGAAAAGACTGAAAACCACTTTGGTATAAGTTCTTTTAAGAAAACAGACAAGGCGGTTGATGTCAATTTGCAGAAAATTAACGACAAGTATGCTGTTACTACAAAAGGATGGTTCTATGTTGTAGAATTGAATTATAAGGATAACCCTGTCAGTCTTGTATTCAGGGCTGATATAAAGGAGCAGGTGAAGGTCGTTTCTAAATCGAAGAGCGGATATATCGCCTCCTTCTCTAAATATTATGTAAATCTTGATGAAAATGGAAATCATACAGCGGAAAGTAAAATAAATTATCCTGCTGATATGTTTGTTAATATTAAGGTTACATCTATGGAGAATGATGGTTCTGTATGGGCTTTGGACAAGAAAGGTTTGAAACACATTAAAATAAATGATGACCAGACCATTACTTACTTGATGGAAAATTACCGTCCTAATGTGTCAAGTGTGTCATATCCTTTTTATTTGAAATATGAGGGTGACAGGCTTTATGCTATGAGTTCAGGTAAAAATAACTTCAGTTATGATCAATGGATTCCTTTTGAATTGTCTTACAATAAAGGTGGTCAGTGGAAAGACCTTGCTCCTGAAAGTGCACCTTTGACAAACAGTAATTCAAAAAACAAGTTGAATAGCCCTTACGGTTTGTCGGTTGACCCAGATAATCCTGAAAGAGTTTGGTTTGGTACAAGTTGGGAAGGTATTTTTTGCGTTGAAAATAATCAAGTTATACAAAAATTTGACAATACCAATTCTCCAATGATTATGAACTATATATGCCTTGTGCCGGATATGAAGTTCGACAAGGATAAAAATCTTTGGTTTATTTTTGACAATGAATTGGTAAGCAATATCCCTTTGCTTTATATGTTGCCGGCAAGCAAGCGTTTGGACCCTAATGTTACAAGAGAAGATTGGATTGGATTTAATATTGATAATTTCCTTATCGTTGCTCAAGGCAGAATGCACATTACAAAGAACGGTACTATTCTTGTTGCTAATAACAATTATAAGACCAACCTTTTTGCTCTTGACCATAATAATACACCGACTGTTAAGGATGATGACAGACAAATTACAATAGGTTCTTATATTGACCAGGATAATAAATCTTACGACATTAGTTATTTCTACGCTTTCGCTGAAGAGCCTAACGGTAAACTTTGGATTGCTACTAATAATGGTGTTTGCTATTTAAATAATCCTGATAATATTTTCGGTAGCAATTTCTATTTCAATAGGGTAAAGGTCCCGAGAAATGACGGTACAAATCTTGCTGACTATTTGCTTGACGGTTTGAGCGTTACTTGTATTGCTATTGATGGTGCAAATAGAAAATGGTTCGGAACATCTACTTCTGGTGTTTACCTTGTTAGTGAAGACGGAACGGAAATTATTGACCACTTCACAATGGAAAACAGTTATTTACCTTCTGACGCTGTATATTCTATCGCTTGCGATGCAATTTCTAATATGGTCTATATAGGAACAAGCAACGGTATGGCGGAATATAGCAGTGACGCTGTGCCCGCTGAAAGCAATATGGAGAATGTTTATGCTTATCCGAATCCTGTCAGACCAGACTATACTGGTGATATTATAATTCGCGGGCTTATGGATAATTCTTGGGTAAAGATTACAGATTCTGTGGGTAATATAGTTTTCCAGACTCGCTCTAACGGTGGTATGGTTGTTTGGAATGGTTGCAATATGAATGGCAAGCGAGTGGATACTGGCGTATATTTTGTTATGGCTTCCCAGTCGCAAAATGATAGTAAGACTGGTTGTGTTACTAAAATTTTAGTTGTTAGATAATTATGAATATAGCATTAATAGGATATGGAAAGATGGGTAAAACCATCGAAGAAATTGCTCTTACAAGGGGGCATAAGATTGTTTGTATTGTTAATATTGACAATCAGGATGACATTTATTCTGATGAGTTCAAGTCTGCTGATGTTGCGATAGAATTTACTATGCCGCAAAGTGCTGTAAGCAATTATTTGAAAGTTTTGGATTTGGGCATTCCTGTCGTGTCTGGAACAACGGGGTGGCTTGACAAAATCGATGAGGTCAAGAAGGTTGTTGACGAAAAGAATGGGGCTTTCTTCTATACTTCTAACTTCAGTATTGGTGTGAATATCTTTTTTGCCCTTAACAAGCATTTGGCAAAGATCATGAACCAATTCAGCCAATATGATGTTTCTATGAAAGAGATACACCATATTCATAAACTTGACCATCCAAGTGGAACTGCTTTAACTTTGGCGGAAGGTATCATTGAAAACATAGACAGAAAAACTTCTTGGGCGGAAGATACTAAAGATGCTGACAAGTTGAATATTGAGCATGAGCGTATCGGTGAAGTGCCCGGTACACATACTGTTACATATACTTCTGATGTTGACTGTATTAAGATTGAGCATGAGGCTTTCTCTCGAAAAGGTTTCGCTTTGGGTGTTGTACTTGCTGCTGAATGGATGCTTGGTAGAAAAGGTTGGTATTCAATGAATGATATGTTGAATTTTTAATCTTTGGCAAATGGCTGATTTTAATATTAATAATAAATTGGGATTTAGGGAGCGTATTGCTCTTGTCAAGAAAACAAGGTGGATAAGATTTGCTGTCGTTTCTCTTGTATTCTTCTTTTGGGTGGCTTGGTTAGGTAATCCTTGGGTATTATTGGTATATCCGGTCCTTTTTGATATATATATAACTTTATATATTCCTTGGAACTGGTGGAAAAAGTCGGATAATAAAACGGTTAGAACCATTATGAGTTGGGTGGATTCTATCGTATATGCACTTATTTTGGTTTATTTCATCTTTGCTTTTATAGGGCAGAACTATAAGATACCTACTTCTTCTCTTGAGAAAACATTGCTTATCGGCGATTATCTATGGGTGAATAAAATGGTATATGGTCCTCGTGTTCCGCAGACCGTTATACATTTCCCGCTGTGTCATAACACTTTCCCTATTTTGGAAACTAAGAGTTATCTTGACAAGCCTCTGCTTGAATATCATCGACTTGCTGGTGTGAGAAATGTTGAGAGAAACGATATTGTCGTTTTCAACTTCCCTGCTGGTGATACTATCGCTTTCAGAATGCAAAACCCAGATTATTACACTCTTTGCTATGAAATAGGCAGAAATATTATGGAGAAATCTTATATTTCCATGCATCAGAAGGGGTCTTACCAGTATGCAAACCAGTGTATGGCATTGGGTTCTGATTATATAAAATCAAACCCTCAGCAGTTTGGTGAAGTAATGTACAGACCTGTTGATAGAAGAGAAAACTATGTTAAGCGTTGCATAGGTCTTCCTGGTGACTATTTGAAAATAAAGAATAATATTATCTATATAAACGGTAAACCACTTTCCGAACCCGAAAACGTTCAGTATAACTATTTTGTCAGAACCGACGGAACGGTTATTTCTGATGAATTTTGGGAGGAGTGTGGCGTTAGCATGGTTGACCGTGGACAACCTCAACAGATAAACTATCAAGGTGCTAATCAACTTGTATATGCCTTGCCTCTAACGAAGGCTACTATTGCTAAGTTGAATAATTTGAAAGGTGTTGTTGCAATCGAAAAGATTGAAACTGTTGAGGAAATGCCGGTTTATCCTGTTTTTAAAAATTATGGATGGACACGTGCCGACTATGGCGTTGATTTGCCTAATGGTATATGGATTCCTAAAAAGGGTAAGTCTTTGAGATTGAATCTATATAACTTGCCTGTCTATGAACGCGTCATCAAAAATTATGAGGGTAATGACCTTAAAGTTGAAAATGGTAAAATATTTATCAACGGCAAGGAAACGGATACTTATAAATTCAAGATGGACTATTACTGGATGATGGGCGACAACAGGGACAATTCTGCCGATTCTCGCTATTGGGGTTTTGTTCCTGAAGACCATATAATAGGTACACCTATGTTCGTGATAATCTCTATTGATGAGGAAAAGGGTCTATTCAAGGGATTCCGTTTTAATAGAATGTTTAAGGATGCCAATCCAGACAAATAATGGAAAAGGCATTATTTAGCACAAGATATGCAGGCAGCGTAGGATTCTACGCTGCTATGTTGCATTATGGTACCGTTTCTTTCGATTCTGCCGAGCATTACGGCAAAAAGAATAAAATGGTAAACAGAACGGATATTATCGGCCCTAACGGCGTCCAAACGCTTTCTGTGCCGTTGGTGAAGAATGGTGCCAAAACTGTTTCTGACCTTGTTATTTCTGAACATGGCAACTGGAGGCACAATCATTGGGGGGCTTTATACTCGGCTTACGGAAGAACGCCTTTCTTCGAATTTTTTGCAGATGACTTGAAAGCGGTTATTCTTGATGTATCACTAACAAATCTGTTTGATTTTAATATCAAGTTGCATTCTGCCATTGTGGACTTCCTTGATTTGCCGATAATTACCGAACATTTCAGTGCCGAAAATGATTATGTTGGCTATTGCAGGTTTGACGGCGTTGATGAGGATATCCGAAAATATTATCAGATTTGGAATGATAAGTTCGGTTTCACTCCTAATTTGAGTATTCTCGACCTCTTGTTTAATGAGGGTAGAGAGGCTATATTTACATTAAGAAAATCTTTTATTCCAAGAAAATAGATAATGGAAACAAAAACAGGCAAAAGGGTGTTAGTTACCGGTGCTGGTGGTTTCATCGGTAGTTTTATCGTTGAGGAGGCTTTAAGGAGAGGCTACCGCGTAACGGCGGCTGTCAGGGCTTCTACATCAAGAAAATATCTCACTGATAAGAGAATAGAATTTCTTGAGTTGGATTTCAACGATGAGGATGCTTTTGCAGAAGCACTTTTTGAGGCTACCCAGAAAGATGGCAAATGGGATTATATAGTTCATAATCTGGGAGCAACAAAGGCTGCAAATTTTGATATGTTCAAGCGTGTCAACTATGAGTATCCGAAATTACTTGTAGAGACTCTTGCTAAGTTGGATATAGTTCCTGAATGCCTGTTGGTGATGAGTTCTATGAGCGTTTTGGGTATTGGTGACGAAAAGGGCGGTACTCCGTTTACCGAAAAGAGCATACCAAATCCGTCAACAAAGTATGGAGTTTCTAAATTTATGTGCGAAACTTTCCTGAAAACCCAAAAGAGTGTTCCATATATTATTTTCCGTCCTACTGGCGTATATGGCCCTAGGGAAAAGGATTATTTCTTGATGATAAAGACAATAAACAGTGGTTTTGATTTCAGTGTTGGTTATAAGGAGCAGAGGCTAACTTTCATATATGTCCGTGACTTGGCAAGAGCGGTTTTCGATGCTTTGGAAAAAGGTACTCGCGGAAAGTCATATATAATTTCTGAAAGCAAGGATTATAGCCAGAAAGATTTCCGACAGATTGTGAAGCGTGAATTGGGCAAAAAATTCGTTTTGCCGATTATAGCACCTATATGGTTGGTAAAGATTGTTTGTTATCTGTCGGAAAAGATTGCTGCAATGTCGCTTAAAACTGCAACTCTTAATAGGGATAAATTCAAGATTCTTAAACAGCGTAACTGGCGTTGCTCGTCTGATGCTGCAAGGGAGGATTTTGGTTTTGTAGCGGAGTATGATCTCGATAGGGGGCTTACCGAGGCTATAAAGTGGTATAAGGAGAACGGCTGGATTTAATGTATAATATTAATTATAACAATGAATAAGCGAAATAATATTTGTGTATATTGTGCCTCAAGCGGTGATTTGGATAAGGAATATATTGAAAGTGCAGATCTTCTCGGTAGGTTAGTTGCCGGAAGGGGTAAAACTTGTATATGCGGTGCTGGCAGAACTGGACTTATGGGGGCTGTTTCTGACGGTTGTATTGCTGCTGGAGGTAAGGTGATTGGTGTTATACCTAACTTTATGGTTGATAGGGGATGGTGTCACAATTCGCTTTCTGAAGTTATAATTACTGAAAACATTCATGAAAGAAAGCAAAAGATGGCACAAATGGCTGATGCTTTTGTTGCTCTTCCTGGTGGTTGCGGTACCTTCGAAGAATTGCTTGAGGTAATAACGTGGAAGCAGTTGGGACTGCATACTAAGCCCATAATCATTCTCAATACAAAGCAATATTATAATCCTTTGATTGAGATGCTCAACAAGGCTGTTGAGGAAAAATTTATGAAACAATCGCATTCGCAATTATGGACGGTTGCTTCAACACCAGAAGAAGTTCTGCTTCTTGTTGATGAAATACCGGAAACCGTTGCGGAACAAAAATATTGATATGCCAGAATATAAGGATACAGCAAATATATCGGTTAGTGATACTGTTGTCATAGAGCCTTTTATAAAGGCGTCGTACCCGAAAGGGCTGACAGATACTGTTGTCGTGCAAGGATGCGGAGAGAAGCAGTTGCAGGACTATGCCGTTATGACTGTAGATGCCGGAAGAGAGCCAGAAACATACTATAAATCTCCTATTAAGTCAACGGGTATCCTGTTGATGCTGGTGATTTCATTTCTTATCATAGCCTTCTGCTACAGAAATGGCAGAAAGTATTTCTCTACCCTTATTTCAAATACATGGTCGGTTAGAAGGACTAAAAACCACCTTGACGACCACACAATGACCGAAACCTTCACCATGCTGTCATTGATATTGCAAACGGTTATCATGGAGGGATTGATTGCTTTTTCTGCTTTTAATACTTTTGGAATAGAAGTCAAATATGTGGGACCAGCCGTTTTGTCATTAGTGGTATTTGCTGGTTTGATTTATGTTGCACAGATTCTTTCATTCAGATTGATTGGTTTTATTTTTGCGAAGAAAGCCGAAACCGACTTGTGGATTCAGGGATTCAACGCTTCACAATCGCTAATGGGTCTGATTATTTCTCCTGTCGCTATCTTGATGCTTTTCTTTCCTGTTTATACTTATTCGATGTTGATTATTGCCGCAATCATCTATATAACAGCGCGATTTGCATTTCTTTTGAAGAGTTTTAGGGTTTTTTACACCAATTTATTTCAATGTTTTTATTTTATTTTGTACCTTTGTGCCATCGAAATAGTGCCTTATGTGATTTTATACAGAGCACTCTTTAATTAATGTTTTTATAATTTTAAGGTAGTGAAAGTAAACAAGATATTGGTGTCACAGCCGAAGCCTTCTTCTGATAAATCTCCGTACTTTGACATTGAGAAAAAATATGGCGTTGAGATTGTGTTCCGTCCATTTATAAAGGTTGAAGGTTTGGCTTCTAAAGAATTTCGTCAACAAAGAATTAACTTTGCAGATTATACTGCAGTTATTTTTACTGCAAAGGCTGCCATAGACCATTTCTTCAGATTGGCGAAAGAAATGAGATATACGGTTCCTGAAACTTTGAAGTATTTCTGTACTTCTGAAGCGATTGCCCTCTATTTGCAAAAGTATATTGTTTATCGTAAAAGAAAAATTTTCTTTGGTACTTCAAACAAAATTGAAGAGTTGATTCCGTATATGCTTAAGCATAATACGGAAAAATACCTTTATGCTGTTAATGAGGCTTACAAACCGGAAGAAGCATTGCTACTCGATAAAAACAAAGTAAACTATACGCGTGCTATTATGTACCGTACTGTTAGTAACGATTTTACTGAAGATGAGCCGTTTGACTATGATATGCTGCTATTCTTCAGCCCTTCAGGTATCAAGGCTCTTACTAAGAATTTCCCTGATTTCAAACAGGGTGACATTCAAATTGGTTGCCTCGGTGAAACTACTGCAAAGACGATTAAGGATGCTGGATTTAGGCTCGATATTGTTGCTCCAACTCCTACCGCCCCGTCTATGACCGCAGCTCTTGAGCAGTTCTTAAAAAACAATTAATTTTTATATAAATACAAAAAATCAGGCTTTTATTAAAAAGCCTGATTTTTTTGTATCTGTACTTACTGGTTTATTCCAAGTCAAAACCTATATCGCGACGGAAATATTTGCCTTCGAAGTTTACCTTCTTGATTGCTTCGAAAGATTTTCCGAGGGCCTCTGCCTTATTTACTCCGTAAGAACTTGCTGCAATAACTCTACCGCCGTTAGTAACAATTCCACTTTCAGCCTTCTTTGTGCCTGCATGGAAAAGAATAGTATCTTTAACCGCCTCAAGTCCTGTAATCACCTTGCCTTTTTCGTAATCGCCAGGATAGCCAGCCGATACCATCATGACTGTTACCGCGTATCTGCTGTCGATAGCGAAATTGCGGTTTGCAAGTGTTCCTGTTGCAACGCCGTCAAGCAGATCAAGAAGGTCGCCATCAATTCGGAGCATAACAACTTCTGTTTCCGGGTCACCCATACGCACGTTATACTCAATAACCATCGGTTCGCCTTCAACGTTGATAAGACCAAGGAAGATAAATCCCTTATATGTGATATTTTCCTTCTTGAGACCTTCCATAGTTGGCTTGATGATTCTTTCTTCTACCTTGTTCATAAAGGTTGAATCGGCAAACGATACTGGTGACACTGCTCCCATACCACCTGTATTTAGCCCTGTATCGCCTTCTCCAATGCGTTTGTAGTCTTTTGCTACTGGAAGTACCTTGTAGGTATTTCCGTCTGTTAGAACGAACACAGAGCATTCTATTCCTGATAGGAACTCTTCAATAACGACTGTTGCAGATGATTTGCCAAACATACCGCCAAGCATTTCGTCAAGCATTTGCTCTGCCTCTGCAAGTGTTGGCAGAATAAGCACGCCTTTTCCGGCTGCAAGTCCGTCGGCTTTGAGAACGTATGGCGCTTTTAGACTTTTAAGAAATTCTTTGCCTTCTGAAATATTTTCATTGCTTACGCTCAAGTATTTTGCCGTTGGGATATTGTGGCGCATCATAAATCCTTTTGCAAAATCCTTGCTTCCTTCAAGTTGAGCACCTTCTTTTGACGGTCCGATAACTGGAATACTGCTGATTTCTGGGTCATTTGTAAAGAAATCATAGATACCTGCAACGAGTGGGTCCTCATTGCCAACGATTACCATAGTAACCTTATGGCTGATAACAAATTCCTTAATGCCTTGGAAGTCCATCGGAGAAAGTGCCACGTTTTCCCCGTATGCTTCAGTGCCTCCGTTTCCGGGAGCAATGAATAGTTTTTCCAATGAATTACTTTGGCTTAGTTTCCACGCCAATGCTGATTCTCTACCTCCAGAGCCGAGGAGTAGTACGGTATGATTCATAAGAGTATATTTTAATCGTTTTCTTCAGAGTTATTTCTTTTTCTGTGACGCATAGTGATTTCGCCCTCCTTGTTATATTCTTCTGCAGAAAAAAGAGTTGGCTTCTTGAACTTTATGTTTCTGTCAACTTTGGAATCGCCGAAAACAGATGGCTTGCGTTCCGATTTCTTGAATCTCTCACCAAAAGGCTTTCTATATTCCTTTTCTAGTGCATTTTTAGGCTTCTCGCGACGGAATCCGCGACGGTCACGCTCAAAACGCTCTTCATCTTTATTGCGGTCAAAGCGTTTTTCTCTTCTGAAGCGGTCGTCCTGGTTCTTCCACTCCTTACGTGGTGCCCTGTCTTTTGATTTTTCTTTTTTCTCGCCCTTGATTGTGTTCCCTTGCTTTCTGAAGTCTGCAAATGTTCCATCAAAGATAACATACTCTCTAAACTCGCATTCCAGCGCTCCGTTATGCATTGGGTATTTTACCGACGGTTTCAAGCCGATAGCGTTGAAATGCTCTGGCTTATATGCAATTATCCACGCGTGGTAGCCCTTGAATACTGTTTTCAACTTAGTGCCTACCATATCATAGAATTTGTCAATGTCGTCTAAAGAGAGGCGTTCTCCGTATGGTGGATTAGTGATTAGCATTCCGTTTTGAGGTGCTTCCGTATATTCTTCAAAAGGCATGGCCTTGAGGTCAATGTACCTGCCAACACCTGCACTCTTGATGTTTAGTGAAGAAATGGCAATTGCCTTTGGGGAGATATCTGAGCCATAAATTAAATAGTTGAAATCTCTCTCATTTGAATCATCATTGTATATTTCGTCAAGAATTTCCGGTTCAAAGTCCTTCCAGTTCTCAAAAGCAAACGATTTTCTGAAGATGCCAGGATAGATACCTGTTGCTATCAGTGCTGCTTCTATGAGGAATGTTCCTGAACCGCACATAGGGTCTATAAGGTTAGACTGACCGTCCCAGCCGGCTTTAAGCAAGAGTCCTGCAGCAAGAACTTCGTTGATTGGAGCTTCTGTTTGTTCTACTCGGTAACCTCTTTTGAAAAGTGGTTCGCCTGAACTGTCGAGCGAAATGGTTACTTCATTGTTGAAGATGTGAACGTTTAGTTGGATATCTGCATTGACAAGACGTATAGACGGCCTTTTGTTGAATTTATCGCTGAAATAGTCGGCAATGGCATCTTTAACGCGATAGACAACAAATTTTGAATGGCGGAATTCGTCACTATTTACAGTTGAGTCAATAGAGAATGTATCATTAACGTTCAATAGGGTATCCCAGGCAAACTTCTTTGCTTCTTCATATAGTTCGTCTGTGTCTTGCGCCTTAAACGAAACTATGGGCTTTAGAATCTTCAAAGCAGTGCGGCAGCAGAAATTAGCCTTGTAGAGCATGCGTTTGTCGCCTTTAAAGGAAACCATTCGGGTTCCTGTTGTAACCTCTAAGGCACCCAAATCTGTCAATTCTTTTGCCAATACGTCTTCCAATCCTTGAAACGTTTTGGCGATGAGTAGCATTTCGTCGTTCATTTATATATCTTGCTTAAATCTTAGTATATTATTTGCTTTTGCTTGGGTTAGTTTCTCGTTTTCTGATACATCTTCTGTTACCCAGATGTTACCACCGATAACGGCATTTTTGCCAATGGTGATTCTGCCGAGAACAGAAGTGTTGGAATATATGATAACGTTGTCGCCGATAATTGGGTGGCGGGGGATACCCTTGATAGGGTTATTGTTCTCATCATAGTCGAAACTCTTTGCTCCAAGAGTTACTCCCTGATACAGTTTGACGTTATTTCCGATGATAGAGGTTGCTCCAATTACAATACCTGTACCGTGGTCTATAGCGAAGTATTCACCTATTGTAGCACCCGGGTGAATGTCAATGCCAGTCTCTGAATGGGCAAGTTCACTAATCATTCGTGGAATAACGGGAACTTTCAATTCGAGCAACGCATGGGCAATGCGGTAGTTGGTGATAGCACGGATAGAAGGGTAGCAGTAGATAACTTCCTCGCGGCTCTCGGCTGCAGGATCTCCGCGATAGATGGCACATACATCTGTTTGGAGAACGCGTCGCATTTCCGGAAGTTGGCTGATAAACTGCATCGCTCTATCTTCTGCTTCATGCTCCAATTTGCGGTAGTCTGTCCGTTGCCTGCAGGCAACGGACAGGACAAGACCTGCTGTAATCTGATTGATTAGCAGTTTTCGCAATTCCTCACATTTGAGTCCTATCAGATATTCTATATTGTATGTATTAACATCATCGGAGCCGAAATACCCCGGAAAAAGTATCGTTCTGCATAGTTCAACGATTGTCTTTATCGCTGGTTGGGAAGGCAAGGGCTCGCCACATAATCTTTTATGGCACATTTGTCCGAGCGTCTGCTCGTTAGATAATTCTGAGACAATTTGCTTCATCTTGTCCTCATTGCAGTACGTTTTATTCATCAGAATGAAGTTTTTAGAATCTTGGTACAAAGATAGTGCAAGTCGAATGCAAAAAAAAATAAGTTCACTTATTTTTTTGCTGAGACGCAGCCTATCTTGCGCAGAGTGAACGATGCAAACTGAAAATGAAACAAAAATGCTTGCGCTATTGGTTTTTTATTTATTTTTGCCTGTAAATCTTTTAAATATTATGGGCGGTATAATTAAAAAAGTACATCATGTTGCTGTTATATGCAGTGACTATGCAAAGTCGTTGGAGTTTTATACAAATGTTCTCGGTCTTGAAGTTGTTGCTGAAAATTATCGTGAAGAAAGGCAGTCGTATAAGACCGATTTGGCTTTAAACGGTGAATATATCATAGAACTATTTTCATTTCCATCACCAGCCAAAAGACCATCATATCCAGAGGCCGTTGGTCTAAGGCACCTTGCATTTGAAGTAGCAGATATAGATAAGGCTGCTGCATTTTTAGAGAGAAAAGGAATAGAGCATCAGGAAATTAGGATTGATGGATATACGGGTAAAAGATTCTTCTTCTTTGAAGATCCCGATGGCTTGCCTTTAGAATTTTATGAATTGTAAAGTGTTTTAGACTTTTAGTATTTTATTGGTATTTTGATTCTTCCATTAAAAATTTAAATAATTCAGAAAAAAGAAGATCTGCCAAAATTTATTTATGGCTCATCTTCTTTCCTCTAAAATTTTTTATGAGATTTACCTATGTTATTTTGCAAATCCAGTAGAGCGATGCTGTCTAAAAATTAATTTAGAATAGAGGAGACGGATATATTCCTTCTGAGTGCAGTGTTGCGAATTTTTCTACCACCCCCGGCCTGTCGTTGGCATAGGTAACGCCAAACCAGTGGGAGTCGGTATCAAGAACCTTTATGGTTGCCTCGCCAGACTTTATCAAGGCATCTGCAACGTCGGGTATAACCTGTTCTGATTTAGGCACATTGATTTTTTCTGTAAGGAATTTGCTAAATTCGCGGATTCCGTAGTCGAAATAGTCAGGAGTAAATCCCCACATATTCATGGATACTGGAGTGTTCGGTTCAAGTTTGTGTTCAGTACCTTCTGTGTCAGTGTAGATTATTTCGTGCCGGTCGTTATAGGTAATGTCTTTGCATTCTTCAACAGAAGTCAGCAGTCCGTTTTCTGTTTGGCAGATACCGCGGTTAACGCCTCCGTTCTCTGTCATTGTATTGCCGATTCTAAAGCCCACCATACAATATTTTCCTTTACATAAGTGTGGTTTTCGAAGTTCTTCAGCAAGCACTTCGAAAGAGTTTCGACCATAGAAATCGTCAGAATTGATAACGGCAAAAGGTTCTTTAATGGCATCTGCCGCCATTATAACTGCATGTGCCGGACCCCATGGTTTTGTGCGGTCTGATGGGCATGTGAAGCCCTCTGGCAGTGTGTCGATTGATTGGAAGACAATATCTACAGGGATATGACCTTCATATTTTGAAAGTACTATTTTTCTGAAATCTTGTTCAAAGTCTTTGCGGATAACAAATACTACCTTGCCGAATCCTGCGTGGATAGCATCGTAGATGGAGTAGTCCATGATTGTTTCGCCGTTAGGTCCGAGCGTGTCAAGTTGTTTGAGACCACCATAGCGGCTGCCCATTCCTGCTGCAAGAACAAATAATGTTGGTTTCATAATCAGTTGTTATTTTATATTTCTTATATGCTTTTCCCATTCCCATGCTGATTTTAATGTATCTTCAAGCGTGCGTTCTGCCTTCCATCCGAGAACATTGTTTGCCAGCGATGGTTCTGCCCATACTGCGGTTACATCGCCTTGACGGCGAGGAGCCATTTTGTATGGTAGCCTTATGTTGTTTACCTTTTCAAATGTGGTAATTAGTTCGAGAACTGATACCGGTCTTCCTGTGCCTATATTGAAAATTTCGTAGTCTTTATCCATTATGCCTTCTGTCATGCGGTTTACTGCTGCAACATGGGCTTTTGCAAGGTCAACGACATCTATGTAGTCTCGTAGGCATGTGCCGTCCGAAGTGTCGTAATCGTTTCCAAAAACGCTCAGTTGCTCGCGGATACCAGCTGCGGTTTGTGTGATATAGGGTACAAGATTATTGGGAATCCCTCGTGGTAATTCTCCGATGCGTGCGCTCTTGTGGGCACCGATAGGATTGAAGTATCGTAGAGCGATGCCTTTTACTTCCTTATATGCTGTGCAGCAGTCGCGTAGAATGTCTTCTGCTATTTGCTTGGTATTACCGTACGGAGAAGTTGCCGGTTGGCGTGGTGTGGTTTCCTTTACTGGAAGTTGCTTTGCTTCCCCATAGACTGTTGCCGATGATGAAAATAAAATATTGGGTCGGTTGTATTCTTTCATCATCGATAAGAGATTCATAAATGAAACGAGATTGTTTTGGTAGTATTTCAATGGCTCTGCCATTGATTCCCCTACAGCTTTATATGCTGCAAAATGGATTGCAGTATAGAAGTTATAGGTTTCGAATACTGTTTTTAGTTGTGATTTGTCGCAAGTGTCAACAACTTCAAAGTCAACCTTCTTACCTGTTATTTCTTCTATGCCGGAAATGGAATCGCGTTCAGAGTTGCTTAAGTTGTCGATGATAACAACATGGTAACCTGCTTCTAATAGTTCTACGGATGTATGAGAGCCTATATATCCTGCTCCTCCAGATATAAGTACAGTTTTCTTTGGATTCATTGCTTTTCTTCTCTGTGGGCGCCATCGCTTATGACAACAGGGTAAACTTTTGGTTCGTGCCCGTACTTTTCGTTGAATTTTCTTTTTGCTGTTTCTATGAAACTGCCGCTTAGCGATTTCTTAACAAGGTTGATAGTGCATCCGCCGAATCCGCCGCCCATAATGCGAGAGCCTGTTACTCCGCACTCTTTGGCAATGTCGTTAAGGTAGTCAAGTTCTTCGCAACTAACTTCATAGTCGTACGACAAGCCCCTATGCGTTGCGTACATATTTTTACCAACTGTTTCATAATCGCCTATATTGAGAGCTTCGCATACTGCAAGCACGCGTTCCTTCTCTTCTATAACGAATTTTGCTCTGAAATAATCCTCCGCTGTTATGTCTGTACGGATAGAGTCAAGCATTTCCATTGTAGCGTCTCTCAAGGTTTCAATACCGAGACGAGCGGCAACGCGTTCGCAAGACTGGCGGCGCTTGTTATATGGAGAGTCGGCAAGTTCGTGCTTTACGCGGGAGTCGATAAGAACAAGTTCGTAGCCTTCCGGGTTAAAAGGATAGTATTCAAATTCCATAGAGCGGCAGTCAAGTCGCATCAATTTGTCTTTTTGACCCATTACAGAGGCAAACTGGTCCATTATACCACAGTTAACGCCACAGTAATTGTGTTCTGTTGACTGACCAATTTTTGCCAGTTCAAATTTATCAATACTATTGTCGTTAAAAAGGTCGTTTAGGGCAAATGCAAAGCAACTCTCAAGGGCTGCCGAGGAACTTAATCCTGCTCCAAGAGGCACGTTGCCGGCAAAGGCTGCATTGAACCCCTTGACTATGCCGCCCCTCTTTTGGATTTCGCGACATACGCCGAATATATATCGTGCCCACGATGCTTTTGGTGCATCGGCTTCGTTCAAGCCAAATTCACTATATTCATTTAGGTCGATCGAATAAACGCATACTTTTTCAGTACCATTAGGCTCTATTTCTGCCATTATAACCTTGTCGATGGCTCCTGGAAAGACAAAGCCTCCGTTATAGTCGGTATGCTCTCCTATAAGGTTTATTCTGCCTGCTGAGGCATATATCGTGCCCTTACCAGTAAAGTGTCTTGTAAACGCTTCATGTATTTGTTGTTTGAGTTCCATGATTATATGGTTTTAAATTTTTTGCTATTAAAGGGCAAAACGGGTTGATTTCAGAATTGCCCTGTAAAATAAGTAAAACAATCTTTTATACCAAAATTTTCGTAACCTAAATTTATAGGGAAGAGATTTCGAATATTCTGCTGTTGAGGTCTTTAGTAGTGAAGATTGGCAATCCAACAGTCATCAGGTATTGACCGGTAAATGTTTTGCTGTCATCAACTGAACAGTCAAATTTGTTGATTTCACGAACCTCGTATTTCTTTGCTGGGTCAAGGCCTTGCATTTTAACATTCAAAAGTTTTTCGTTGTAGCGAGGGTGAATGTCGAAAGAGAAAACAACAGCCTTTTTGCCACCTTTGCCAACAAACATTGTTGAGGTGTGGTTGCCTTCGTATGGTGAAACAAGGCGGTATTGGTCACCGTTAAGGATAACGCTCTTTAATCGGTTATAGTCCTTAATAGATTGTTTGCAAAACGCAAGTTCCTCTTTTGTTAGGTCGTGAAGGTTTAGGTCAAAGCCGAATTTGCCCATCATTGCTACGTTTGTACGGAACTTTATCGGTGCTTTCTTGTTCCATGTTGTTACGTGTGCGCACTGAACCTTTGTTGGAAAAACCTGAGACATGCCATATTGGATAAATAGGCGCTCTATAGGGTCTGTATTGTCGCTTGGCCACATCTCGGTAAAATATTTTAATCCTTCATAATCTGTTCTTCCACCGCCTCCAGAGCAAAGCATCATTGGTAGGTCAGGATATTTGGCCTTTATGCGTTCCAATACCGAATATAGTCCGCGGACATAGTCAACATAAAGTTTTTCCTGATTCTTTCCCAGGTAGTGGGAATATATATTTGTTATCGGGCTATTGCAGTCCCACTTGAAGTATGCGATGTCTGGATATTTTATCATTAGTCCGTCAACAACGCTATATACAAATTCCTGAACTTCAGGATTGGAAAGGTCGAGAACGAGTTGGTTGCGGAAGTAGTACATTTCTCTGCCTGGCAGGGTGATTACCCATTCAGGATGCTTCTCGAAAAGTTCAGATTTAGGGTTTACCATTTCCGGTTCAATCCATAGTCCGAATTTTATACCGTTCTTTTGAGCCTCTTCGGTAAGTCGCTTGATGCCGTTTGGCAGTTTTGATTCTATTTCAACCCAGTCACCAAGTCCTTGAGTATCGCTTTGACGAGGGTATTTTGTGCCAAACCATCCGTCGTCGAGAAGAAACATATCAACGCCGAATTCTTTTGCTTCTCCGATAAGTGACACGAGTTTGTCCTCGCTGAAATCGAAGTATGTTGCTTCCCAGTTGTTTAGCAAAGTCATTCGGTCGCCTTCTCCGTCCTTTATTTGGTATTTTCTTGCCCAATCGTGAAGATTTCGGCTGCATTCTCCTGTGCCTTTATCACTAAGAGTGAAGATGAATTCCGGTGTTTTGAATGTTTCGCCTTTGTCAAGAGGATATGTTGAAAAATAAGGATTGATACCGCTTATGACTCTCAAATCACCTTTGTTGTCAACTTCGAAAGTAAAGCGGAAGTTCCCAGTCCAAGCTAATGTTCCGGCAAGGACAGTGCCTGATGTTTCGGTTGCTGTGCTACCGATAGAGAGTTGGAAGAATGGAGATACATGCATATCTGCACGTGTACCAAGTTTTGTATCAATTACTTTTTTGCCGTAGTTCAGTTCTTGTTCAAACTTGTTTGCCTCGTTTGCCCATTCTCCACTGTATTGTGTAAGAAAATACTTGTTTGATGAGAAATGCAGCATCGAAGATGCGTATTTTTCCAAGTTGATTGGCTTTTTCTCATTGTTGGTGATTTCTGTCCAATATTTGAATACGTCTTCCTCTCCGAAAGCAGCAATATGAAGTTTGACTTCGTCATTGAAAACAGGGTCGGAAAGGGTAATTACAGTTTCTGTATAGCCTTCGTGTTCAGAAACCAGGTGGCTTCTATATTCCAAAAGGGTAGAGGTGTTAGGACTTGCTGTGCGGTTTATGTGTAGTGCAGGTTCAAAATAGTCCTCCATGCCGTGGGTCATATAGGCTTCATTTCCTTGCGGAAGTAGTGCGTATTCCTCTGTTGTGTCAAGTTTGTTTCCGAGATAAGCTTGGTACAGACGGCCGTTTTCTCCAACAGAATACACTAATGCCGTTGATTCTGTTTCAATGGGAATAATCATTGTTGCTGCATTGGTGGCAAGTCCGGATGCAAGCAAGAATGAAAATATTAGTTGAGTTCTCATTTGTTATATTTTTTAGTTTGTCAATTATTTGTCGGTTGCAAATGGTGCTATCGGAAGACCGGTTTCTCCATATAGGTTACCGTTTGGATAGTCTGCCCAGTTGTAGCGTGCATTGTTAGGGCTGGTTACTGATGGTGAGGAAATGGAAATCTTCCGTTCCCCCATTTTCTTTGCATTAGCAGGAAAGAAGTTGCCGTCAGTTCCAGAAATTATGAACCCGGTTACAGCGCAAGAAGTTGGGAAAACTGCGTAGTCAAATTCAATGATAAGTTCTTTACCGTTCTTTTTGAAGGAAATTGGTTTTGGTGCGTCGCAAACACGCTCTTTTCCGTAGGTCTTAGATAGAGCCTGATTAGCAAGTCGGTGAGCAACGCTTTGCTTGTTTCGTGGGTGAATATCGGCTGGGTTACCCAAATCTGTTGCAACTGCCATACCTGTATTTGGGAGGTTTAGTGCTTTAGATTGGGAGTTGCGTAGTGCGGCCCATTCTGATTCCGGTTGGCAGAAATTCGGTTTAAGGTATCCTGCCAGTTGAACGAAATAAAATGGAAAATCCATTTTCCACAATTTTCGCCAGTCGGTAATGAGACTTTGGAAGAGTGGGGTATATTGGTCTGCCCTGCCAACGTTTGCACATCCTTGATACCATATAACGCCTCGTATGGGCATCTTTGAAATAGGGTGAATCATTGCATTATATAAGACTGTTGGATAACTTGACCCGCTAATGGATGAGGGTATTGCCGGAAGTTTTGAAAAATCCAACTCTACGGTGTAATTCCAATCGCCTTCGAGCGAGATTTCGGAACCCCCGACTTCTATCCTCAAATAATCACCACCATTAAAACCTCCACCACCTCCGAAATCGGAGATTCTACACGATATTTCATTTTTACCTTCTTTCAGCATATCGGCTGGGATGTTGTAAATACGTGGAGTATTATATCCAGAACCTCGGCTTAATTCTTTACCGTTGATATATGTTATATCTTCATCATCGATTGCACCCAAGTGTAGAGTGGCAGGTTTTCCAGTTTTGTTTGCGGGTATTTCTACTGTTTTGCTGACTGTAACGATGCCGTCGAAGGAAGAGGAAAGAGTGGTTTCCTCCCAGTTTTTGCCTGTTGGCATTACTCCGCTTTTCTGGTTTTTATTGTGTTCTGATTTTGAATTTGCCATTGCCTTCCATTGGCTGATGCGGCGCTCGTAGTCTTTTTGAAGTTCTGATGCTTCAAAATTGCATCTTTCCAGTGCTTCTGTATCTTCTCCAAATTCGTTGATTGAGCGGAGACAGCCAAGACTTGTCCATGCCTCTGCGGGTGTTCCGCCCCAAGTCGCGTCGATTAATCCGATAGGAACCTTTAATTCCTTCAACAATTCAAGTCCGTAAAGATAAGCAATGGCAGAAAAGCCCGGTATTGTTGCTGAATTGCATTCAACCCAGCCTCCCATATTAACATTGCAGTTTGTTTGAGGTGAGAAGGCTGTCTGCTTGGATATTTGCAGGAGGCGGATATCTGGATGGTGTGCAGTTGGAATTAGTTTGTCATTATCCATAACAGTAGCCCATCCTTGTATGGGAAATTCCATGTTCGACTGTCCTGAACAGAGCCATACTTCTCCTGACAGAATGTTGTCCAAACTTAGACTTTCTTTTCCTGAGACAATGTTTATACTGTAAGGTCCTCCGGCTGGTGGCGTTGGTATGCTGATGGCAAAACTACCGTCAGAGAAACTTGTTGTTTTATACGTTTTGCCATTCCAGCCGGTGCTGATAGTGACATTTTTATTTCCACTCACTGTTCCTGTTATGGTTATCGTTGAATTTTGCTGGATAACCATATTGTCCGAAATATAGTTAGGAAGTTTTATCTCGGCATTTGAAATTAAGGTGCCGAAGAAGCCTAACACTAATATTAATACTAACTTATTTTTCATAGATTTTGAATTTTTAGCAATGCAAAGGTATTGACAGTATTGGTGAAAAATTGGCTATATTTTCACCAATTTATGTAAATTATTCGTTAGAATTTGCCGAATCTTGCTCTGTTTGTTCATTTTTGCTAAGATTCTTGCATTGTTTCTCAAAATCTTTTGGCGTCACTCCGAACTGCTTGAAGAATAGTTTGCTGAAGTATGATGGGGACGCTATGCCAACCATATAGCATACGTCACTTATTCTGTATGTGCCTTCCTGAATCAGTTCCGCTGCCTTTTTAAGTTTGATGACGCGGATAAGTTCAATAGGCGATAGGTTGAACAGGGTCTTTATCTTTCTCAGTAGGTTAGACCTGCTCATTGCAAGCAAGTCACACATTGCCTCAACATTGAAATCCTCTTCGCTGACATTATCTTCAACAACCTTTCTGACACGCTCCATAAAGTCCTTGTCTGCCTTGTTAACGTGCATGTTTGAGACCGTGGTGAATGGGTTTTTTGCAAATGTGTCACGTTCGCGGCGACGGTTGTCGAGGATGGATTTTATCAGTTGGGTGAGGTATTTGATTGAGAACGGTTTCTCTACGTATGCTTCCGCTCCGTATTGAAGACCCTTTATCTTGCTGTCAAGGTCGCTCTTTGCTGTAATGAAGAGTACTGGTATATGTGAAATTTCCAAGTCACTCTTTATTTTTTCGCATAACTCAAGCCCGTTCATTATCGGCATCATGATATCGGTAACAACAATATCATACTGGCTTTCTTTCAATTTGGACATGGCATCATGTCCGTTTAGGGCGGTTTCAACGATAAATGATTTTCTTAGTTGGTCCGCAAGGAAGGAAACTATGTCCTCATTGTCGTCAACAAGCAAGATTGAATATATGTCGGCACGTGGCTTGGTTTGGTTGGATTCTCTTTCAATAATATATTCATCGAGGTTTTCAATAGGGGTGTCTGTTTTCTCTTCAATAGATTCGGCCGGTAGAGTCAAGGTGAATACATTGTGTTCAGCGTCTGTATCCTCAAGAATAAGCGAGCCTCCAAGCAATTTGGCGAGAGATGTTGACAGAGGCAGGCCGATGCCAACTCCATCTTTATTACTTTCTGCATTTATGGTCTGGTAAAAAGGTTGGAAGATACGTTCTCTTTCTGCGCAACTGATTTTTTCTCCGTCGCTTATTACTTTTATTGTGAATGAGTCATTTTCAACTTTAAAAACCATTCTTATTTCGTATGTGCCGTATTTGAGCGCATTATTAAGAAGGTTGCTAACTATCTTTGTTAAAGCCTCGCGGTCGATTGATACATATAATTTTGTATCATCGAAATTGCGGACAAGGTGCTTGCCGGTAAGGTTGATGGCTGGTTCGAAGCGGTCTGCTATTTCTTTTACAAAATCATTGATATAAACTCTTTCCTTTTTTAAGGTAAGCCTGTTTGACTCGATTTTTTGGAAATCGAGGAGTTGGTTGGTCAATTGGAGGAGCCTGCGGGTATTTTGCTTGGTTACTTGGAGATATTTCATTATCTCAGGATTGTCAACACCAATTTCCTCTATTGCCTCAAGCGGCAAGTCTATCAGGGATAGCGGCGTTCGTATTTCGTGGGCTATCTCCGTGAAGAAATTGACCTTGCTGCGGTAGATTTCCTTATCCTTGCTGTCTTGAAGTGCCTTTTCTCGCTCTTTAAGTTTCTGTTGCTGCCTTTTGCGGTACCACAGGAGGATAGCAATGACTGCAGAAACAAATATCAGGCAGTAGATGATAATTGCTATTATTGAACGCCACCATGGCGGTAATACAGTTATTGACAGTACTCGTACTGATTCATAGTTGCCACTGGTTACCTTTATTTCCAAATTGTATGATCCGGTGGCAAGGTTATTAAATGTTATTATGTTGTTTTGTGCCTCTGTCCATTGTTTGTTTACTGGTAGAAGACGATAGGAAAACGCTCTGCGGCCAACATTGTCGTATGAAGGCGAGGCGATGCTGACCGAGAATGTTGCCTGATTATAGTTGAGTGTTATTTCTTTTGTAAATAGTAGATTCTTTGATATGGGAGAGTCGGACGTAAGCATTTCCCTGTCGTTGAGGATTGTTAGTCCGGTAAAGTATATCGGCAGTTGCCTCTTTGCGTCTGTATGCTTCTCTGGATCAAAGGCTACTATTCCGTTGACCCCGCCAAAATAGAATTTTCCGTCTGGAGCCTTTATTGCCGACCTGTAATTGAACTGGTCGGTTATCATTCCGTCATTGCGGGTAAATGAATCAACCTCCTTGGTCTTGGGATTGAATTTTACAAGACCTTTGTTGGTGCCGAACCACAAGTTGCCGGAAGTGTCTTCAAGAACGTCATAGACAACGTCATCTGGAAAACCGTCTTTTTTGTCGTAGGTGGTAAAATCGTTTGTTTTGGGGTTGTAGCGGCTTAATCCTCCTCTGTCTGTGGAAATCCATACTGTGCCGTCGTGAGTTTCCATTATCGAATTTATGGAATTGGAGCGTAAACCGTTTTCCGGATTAAGGGAGTCATCATAGATGTATGAAGTATATCTGCCGTTTGCTGGATTGTATCGCCAGATACCATTACCCATTGTGCCTATCCAAATGATTCCGTCACTGCTCTCAAATAGAGTATAAACCCATTGGTCTCCCAATTCCTGTACCATCTTAAAATCTTTCTCCCCTGCTTTTCTTTGGTAAAGATGGAAAGCGGGTCCAACCCATTCATTACCTTGACTGTCGATAAGGTATGAATAGACATTGTTATCTTCCGTTCCATTTGCTGTTGGAAATACCTTTTCAGAGTATCCTTTACTGTCTGTTCGATATAGTCCAGAGCGGGATATGCCAGAATATAAATTTCCGAAGTATGACCACAAAGACAAAATAATGTTGCCTTTTTCAGATAGAGATGGGATGTCTGACAGTTTCCCTGTTTCAGGGTCAAGTTTCATAATGCCTGTATTTTCTGTCCCCACCCAGATTTTGCCGTTGCTGTCGTAAGCCAATCCGAGAACAACGCTGCTTTGAAAAGTCTTTGATAGCCTGTAGTTTGTGAAGGTGAAGTTTCTTTGTGGAAGATAGTTAACCCCGCCGAACATTGTGCCTATCCATAAGCCGTCTTCTTCGTCTTTATATAGAGTGTAGATGGCGTCGTCGGAAATGGAGAACTCGTTAAGAGGGTCTTCTTTCAGCACTGATTCTGTGCCGTTATTAGTGTTGAGGATATATATTCCGCCATGTGACGCTACCCATATTTTGCCGTTTTGGTATTCTATAGAGCGGAAATATATCTTTCCAGCCATGCTGAACGGTATTTCTTCAAATTGATATGTTTCTGTGTTGAGAGAGTATAAGTGTCCATTTGAGGAGCCTAAGATTAGGGAGCCGGCATCGCCTTCGCATAATCCACCAAATAGAATTTTGTCAGTATCCACATAGCCTAATGTGCGTACCTTTTTGAACCTTTCGTCCTCGGCACTGTATTTGAAAATGCCTGCACCGGTTGTTACAAGCCAAGTGTTACCGTTGCGGTCAACGAGCAGTTCCGAGGGGTGAATGTTTTTTCTTTGTGATGCTTCAACAATTGGAAAGTACTTTGTTGTTTCCTTAGTGTATAGGAAAACACCCATATCTGGAAGTAATGCCCAAATATTACCCTTGTTGTCACCAGAAATACGCTGTACCCAGTTCCCTGCGTTTATCCCTTCCGGTGATTTACGGTTGCAGTATTCTATTTTTTCATTTTTCGGATTATAAAGATATATGCCTCTGTCTGTCCCTATCCACAGAATTGTGTCGCAATCCTGGTACAGGGCTCCTATATTGTTGTTCCCGCAATTGTAGTTGGGATCGAAAACCTCATATCGTCTTACTCGCGTTCCGTCATACTGGTTCAATCCGTTTTTTGTGCCAATCCAAACAAATCCAAACTTGTCGCGAACAATGCTTTTGACATTATTTGCCGAAAGACCGTTAGAACTGTCAATGCGCTTGAAGTTATATAGATTGTTGCAGTTTTCAGGCATGGCTTGCGCCATTAAAAAAAAGCAGACGGATATTAGAGACAAGTAGTAACGTATTTGCTTCATTGTTGCTATGAGGTTTTGTTAGGTATTTCTTTAGTAGGGTTGAAGTGCTGCTTAGCGAATCACCACTTTATCGTTATGAGTGATGCCTGATTCAAGATGCACTGATATCAATTTGATGCCCATACCTGTTGTAAAAGTAGCCTGCGAGGAATTTACTTGCAGGTTATCAATAACTTTGCCGTCTATACCAAGAACTGCTATGGTTGCGATAGGCTCTGCTGCTGTTACGCAAATGCTGCTTCCTGTAATGGAAATGGCTACAGACCCTTGACGGTCTGTAGCAACATTTTCCATTCCAGCAAATTCTTTCCTTTCGAAACGGTAGATGCGAACATCTTTTGCCGGTACAGTAATTTCAAGATTAGTTGAATTGTATTTTTTCCCTTCCCATAGTTCCTTGACGTTTACAAATTCTTCTGCTGTTATTCCAAGTCGTTTATAGTCAACTTTCTTTGTTAGCGGGCTGGCTTTATCGTAGTTGAATACAACATAGTAGAAAGCGGTAGGAGTGTTGAGAATGAATTCATTGTCAACAGAGACGTCATCTTTGTTGAATAGTGAAGCGAAATTCGAAAAAGTACCTTCAACAGGTCTGAACGAGCGTCCAATTTGTCCCATTGCAGTTAGGTCTTTATTCTTGGCAAATTTAACGGCGCGTTCTCGTTCTGCATCATATCCAACAACATGAACAGGCTTTCCGTTAATATTCTTAGTGTCGCCTTCATATGCGTATGTGCCACCAAGTAATGTCATTCCTGTTATCAATCCGCAAGTATATCTGATGCGGGCTTCTTTTTCGTCATTGCTGCCTTTTCCAGAGAAAGAAACTTTAGAGAGGCACATGTGGTCTGGGTCGTTAAATGCATATACGCGGTCTAACCACCAAGATCCGTTTATGCAGTTTAGGGTGTACATGCTTTGTGGCAGGTCTCCCCATGCGTCGCAACCTATTCTGCGCACATGTGCTTTTGCTGGAAAGACAGGTGCTATTGAGAAATCAAGCATGATGTCATCGCCGGCAAATTCCTTGATGTAATCCATTCCGTAATTGTAAGCCTGCAAACCTGTAGTAATGTTAGGGTCATACCATTTGTCTGCTTCTTGCGAACCGTTGTTCATAAAGTCTATTTTTACGAACTCAAAACCTAATTCACGGAACTTCTTGAATGTTGCTCGGTTATAATCCTTAACAGCAGGGTGGGTGGGGTCAAGGGAGAATCCGTTGATTTTACGGTATTTTCCACCTGCTTTGAGCACCATTTCACCGAGGCGCCCGCCTTGCCATTCCGGAAGGTTGTTTTGTTTCCAGTAGTCATTATTGTTCACCTGGTCTTCGCCACCCCAGTATGAGAATGGAGTTGCGTATATTCCAGGAACGAATCCGAGTTCTTTGCAGCGGTTTGCAAAGGAACGAAGTTGTGCGTCGTTAAGAGCGTCCCAACCTGAGTCGAGAACGATGTGGCAGCGCCCTTGTTGGTTGTGGAATCCTACTGGCTTTAATTCTTTTTCAAAAAAGTCGAGAAGGCTCATAGCGGAATTGTAGTTAAGCCCCCATTCCATTCCACCCCATGATTGCCATCCGAATAGGGATTCATCCTTTGTCCATTCGTATTTCGGGCATATAACGGTGTTTGCTTCTCCATAGGTCTCCATACCTACGCGCCAGTCTTCGAACCAGCCAATCATGTATTTTGGAGAACTTACGCGTGCGCCCTTAACGCTTCCGTGGTTTTTGCTGGTTGCTTTTCCGTCGGTGAAAACGTCCCATGTTGCAGCACTTACATGGCCTGCTTCTATTGTTATTGAGCGAAGGCGGTTTTGTCCGTTGGGGGTTATGCTGATGCCTGTTTTCCATGTAGAGTGGTCAACAGAGCCGATAACAAATGAATTGCGGCTGTCAACATTGAATAGAGCGGTTGCTTCGCAAGTGGTGATAGGCACTCCTGTGCTCCAAGGTGTTGTATTGAAAGTAGCCCAGTTATCGTTTGCAAAAGGCATTGTATATATGCGGTTATTTGATGACGGTAATGGGAGTGTTGCACTTGTTCTTGTTACTATAGGGCATATTTTATTTGTTGAGGTCGTTCCATTATTTGCAACGACTGTTGATTCCACCAAGAAGTACGGTTGGGCAGGGTAGAAGTAGAAATTTTGCTCCATATTGTCTTTGTCGGCAAGTCCGGAGAAGGTGTATGTATAACGTGTTCCTTGTCCGAATCCGTCGTTAATGGCAGTTTCTGTAAGTTTTACGGTTGGGTAGTCCTTGGTTTCTACTGTTTCCCCTGTTGGTGTTACGTAAGTTGACGTTGCGTTCTTGAATATGACCTTTCCAGAATGGGTGTAGTTAAGGGTCTTGTCGCTGTTTAGGGTAATGCTCCATTTCCCGGACTCTATATTTTGGGCATAGAGGGCGGAAGTTAGTAGCATTGACATAGTTATGATCGTTATTTTTTTCATTTTAGGGGGATTTTTCTTTTGCAAAAATAGCATTTAATTAGTTTTAAGCAAACAGTATGCACTGTGATTAAGATACAGACTGTTTGTGTTTAACAGATGTTATCTTATCGAGATTTTATTTACAATAGTTTCTCTTTCAGATTTTGCTTTTACAACATACATTCCAGATGGCAGATTCAAGGAGTTTTCGCCTTCTGCCATAAGGTGTGAAAGTACTTTCTTTCCGTCGATAGAGTAAACGTCAACAAAAGCGGTTTCGGTAAGGTGAAGATTTGAATTTGTAAGGAATATCTTCAGCTTGTTGCTTGTTGTTATTTCATCAACGCCACCCATTTCTTTTCTTATTTGAAATGCACTGCCTTTCTTTGCACCGTCGATAGTTTGGATTCCCCATTCTTCGATGACATCGGCTGGAATGTTAACAGTATATTTCTTAGTGGTCAGTGATGCTGAAATGTCGCTTTGCTTAACGTAGCCAGTGGCTGGGTTGGCTGGTACATTTGTCATTATCTTGCCATCCTTTGTCTTGATGTAGATATTGTATCGCAAGCCTTCTGCCGGGGTTTCTTTGTCGCTGCCGTCATTCCAAGTAAATGTTACTTTACCGTTTTCTGAGTTGGCAGTTACGTTTGTTGGTGCTGTTGGTGCAGTGTTTGCAAAGCGGTTTGATAAGCCGTTTGTCAATACCTGGAAGTGCTTTGAGCCTTCATCGTTGTAACCCATAACCATAAGGTCTGCCTTGTTGTCGGAATTGATGTCTGACAAGCATACTACTGCACCGGCACGGTGGCGTATAGGAAGGTCTGATACAGCAAATGTATTGTCGCCTTGGTTTACTGCTATCTGTGTATAACTGTTGTTGTCAGATTCACCGGCAAATACCATATCAACAAAACCGTCACCGTTTAAATCTGACCAGTCAATGCCGGAGCATTTGATTCCAGTGCCGAGTGATACAGGATGGTCTGAGAATGTGCCGTCGCCGTTACCGTAGTATACGTCAGATGTTTTTGCCCAAGATGCAGTGCTAGATTCTCCAGTTACAAACAGGTCTAACATGCTGTCGTTGTTAAAGTCAGCAAGGATGATATGTCCTTTTTGTGTGCCTCGGTTTGAGATGTCAAACTTTTCATTGTTTGCAATAGAGAAAGAGCCGTCGCCCTTGCCTAAGTATGCGCGGGTGCAGGTGTTGCCGAAGGTGTCATTCCAGCCGCTGACAACAACATCCATCATTCCGTCGTTGTTAATGTCGCCAATTGCCATTGTACCTGCTCGTTGGGCTTGGATGGAAAATATAAAGTCGCTTGACCCACTATTATAAAAGTCACCTGACCCACCTTTATAACCGAAACTGATCCACTTTGATTATAATAAAAACTGACCCTACAGAATATACCATATTTTAGTCTTGTTTTTGTACTTTAAAAAGCATTTTAACCCGGTATTATTAACCGAATAAAAATTTTAAAGAATGAAAATAAGAATCAAGCACATACTGCGGTGTTACCAGTCAGGAATGAGTATCCGTAGTATCAGTTCTTCTCTTCAGATTTCACGTAATACTGTAAAACGGTATGTCCGTATATACGAAGATATGGGTATAGAGCTGGAACGCCTGTTGAAAATGGACGAGCATCATTTGTATGAACTTTTCAGTGCTGAGACAGACAACGAATCAGCAGGATCTGCAGAGTATATGTATCTTCAAGAACATATACCAGAGTACATTAAACGACTTAAATCCCGTGGAACAACAAGAAGGTCCTTGTATGAGGAGTATCTGAAAAACCGCCCCCAAGGTTACAGTTACTGTTCATTTTGCTTATATATCAGACGTGAGAAGGAAGTAAAAATACCTGTTGGACGCATAGATCATATAGCGGGTGATCAGATGTATGTGGATTTTGCAGGTGACAAACTCTATATTTCAGACAGTAATACAGGGAATAAGATTCCCGTAGAAGTCTTTGCTGCGATACTTCCTTGCAGCCAGATTACTTATTACGAGGCTGTGCCATCGCAAAAGAAAGAATATCTTATCCAGGCATGTGAAAATGCTTTCCATTATTTTGGAGGTGTCCCCAATGCCATAGTTCCCGACAACCTCAAATCTGCCGTAACAAAGCCCAGTGGAATAGAGCCTGTAATAAATGATGACTTTGCTGCATTTGCAGACCATTACGGATGTGTTGTCTTTCCGGCAAGAGTTCGCAAACCCAAAGACAAAGCTTTGGTTGAAAATGCCGTAAGACTGCTTTACAGGGAGGTCTATTCAAAGATGACAGGATTGAAATTCAATGATCTTGAAGCCTTGAACATAGAAATAATGAAACATATGGATGCATTAAACAGCCGAAAGATGTACAATCGCAGCTACAGCCGTAAGGAGCGTTTCCTAGAGGTAGAGAAAGACAGACTGCATACATTACCGACTACAAGATTTATATCAAAAAGCCGGAAAACGGCAACTGTCATGAGAAACAGTTATGTATCGCTTAACAATCACTATTACAGTGTCCCTAAAGAGTATATCGGCAATACTGTAGAATTACTGTATGATGGGGACACAGTGGAGATATATCATAAATTCAGACATATAACGACACACCGCAGAGATGATACTCCTTTTACATATTCAGAAAAACCTTCCCATAAACTTCCCGGAGTACTACATGAATACAGAATCAGAATGGATGATGTATACCGAAAGGCACGTGAAATAGATCCGGTAGTGGAAGAGTATATAAAGCTAGTGGCTGTTGCCAAAAAATATCCCGTTCAGGCCGTACGTTCAGCTAATGGTATATTATGTCTTGTGGAACGTTTCGGACACGACAGAGTGGTTCTTGCATGCCAGATAGCAATGGAATCATGCATGTTCGGATTCAACGAACTTGAAAGTCTTCTGGTAAACAGGGAAGATGAAAAGTATCATGTACAAATGGAATGGCTGGCTCCCGAACTTACCACGAAACACAGAAATCTCAGAGGTAAGGATTATTTTAACTCTAAAAACATAGAAAAAAATGACAAGTAATAATAAAACAAACAGAACTGTCGGAAAAAACATGGACAGAATAATGGAGTTACTCTCTAAATTACGTTTTTACGGTATGCTTGAAACATACAAAAATGACTGCAGAACAACATCCTCTGATGGTATGACAAACGATGAGTTCCTGAAATGGCTTCTTGAAAGCGAGTATGATTACAGACGTAATGTAAGCATTGAACGACTGATAAGGTCTGCAAACTTCAGATATAAGGCATATATGGAGAAAATAGACTATACAATTAAACGGAATCTTGACCGAAACCAGCTCGAGAGACTTGCTTCTCTTGATTTTATAAGAGACGGACAGAATATTTTTATCACAGGAAGCTCCGGAACGGGCAAAAGCTATATAGCCTCAGCAATAGGATATGAAGCATGCAAAAATGGAGTCAGGACCTTATACTCTAATGCGCCAAAGCTTATGGGACAGCTTAAACTTGCCAAAAACAAGGGGACTATTGACGCAGAGATGAAAAAAATTGAAAAGTGTTCACTTCTTATTCTTGACGATCTGTTTCTTATAGGACTGGATGCCAAGGAAAGGTCAATCCTTATGGAAATAATAGAAGACAGACACGGATTAAAATCAATCATAATAACATCACAACTTCCTGTTGAAAGTTGGTATGATGCAATTGGTGATCCTACGGTAGCTGATGCAATCTTGGACAGAATTGTACATACTGCACACAAAATTGAACTTACGGGAGATTCTGTAAGAAAGATTAATGCTAAAAAGAAGTAGTATCTACTGTAAAGAATTATAATTGAAACTGACCCGGGTTAAAATGCATTTTTCTCTACTTGGTTCTAATATATTTTTGATGGGTCAATTGGGAGTATAATAGTGGGTCAAGCGACTTTATATTTTCCAGTAACTTCAAAATGCAAAGGTACAAAAAAATAACAAGAAAACGGCAGAGAAATGCCATTCTCTGCTGTTTGATAACAAAATAATCTATATATTCACTAAATTAACTTTTCAAGGTCTTTAGTGTTCCGTCGCACTTGCTCGTCAGACACTTGGAAGTCGGCAAGGTCTCCTGATATGAACATGTCGTAAGATGCCATGTCAATAAGCCCGTGGCCAGAAAGGTTGAATAGAATAACTTTCTTTTCTCCAGACTCTTTGCATTTGTTCGCTTCTCGAATTGCGGCTGCTATTGCGTGTGATGATTCCGGAGCGGGTATTATTCCTTCTGCTTGTGCGAAAAGCGTTGCTGCAGAGAATGTTTCGAGTTGTCGGATGTCAACTGCTTCCATGAAGTTGTCGATAATCAGTTGGCTGACAATTGAGCCGGCTCCGTGGTATCTCAGCCCTCCTGCGTGGATATTTGCAGGAGCGAAGTTGTGTCCTATAGTGCGCATCGGGATGAGTGGGGTGTATCCTGCTTCATCGCCGTAGTCATATTGGAATACGCCTCTTGTAAGTTTTGGGCAAGATTCTGGTTCTGCCGCGATGAAGCGGGTTTTTCTTTCCCCGTTAAGGGTGTGACGCATAAACGGGAATGAAATTCCGGAGAAGTTTGAGCCGCCACCGAAGCATCCGACAACGATATCCGGGTATTCTCCTGCTTTCTCCATCTGCTTTTCTGCTTCCAGTCCGATAACTGTTTGGTGTAGTGATACGTGGTTCATTACTGAACCGAGAGTGTATTTGCAGTTTGGAGTTGTTCTGGCAAGTTCCACAGCCTCAGAAATCGCGGTTCCGAGAGAGCCTTGGTGATTTGGGTTTGCTGTAATGATGTTTTTACCCGCTCTTGTTGACATGCTTGGAGAGGCTATAACTTCTGCCCCATATGTTTGCATTATTGAGCGTCGGTAAGGTTTCTGGTGGTATGAGACTTTTACCATATAAACGGCAAGTGATAGCCCAAAATGCTTTGCGGCAAGAGATAGAGCCGCTCCCCATTGCCCAGCACCGGTTTCTGTTGTAATGTTGGTAACTCCCTGCTTTTTGCAATAGTATGCTTGTGGAATTGCGGAGTTTAATTTGTGCGAACCAACGGGACTTACGCTCTCGTTTTTGAAATATATGTGTGCAGGAGTGCCCAAAGCCTTTTCAAGTCCGTATGCTCGGACAAGTGGCGTTGGTCTCCATATTTTGTACATGTCGCGGACTTCTTCTGGTATTTCTATCCATGAATCAGTTGCATTAAGTTCCTGATGTGCAGCTTCTTCTGAGAGTAACTCTGATAAGTCACTTTCTGTAATCGGCTTCTTTGTTATCGGGTGAAGCATCGGCCTTGGTTTTGTAGGCATGTCAGGAATTATATTGTACCACCTTTCTGGTATTTCATTTTCTGTAAGGATAATTTTCTTGGATTTGCTATTCATAATTATAAATTATATTATAAACTTTATGCAAATGTAATGATTAAAAAGGCATTTGCAAATTTTTTTGAATGAAAATATTTATTTTTTTGCGAAAATATTAGCAATTTCTGAGGAAGTTAACTCATATTGGTATAAATATACACAAATAGGCAATTAAAAAATCTTGAATGATATTTAATTGTAGTGGAGTGATAAGAGTAATGTAAGGTTTGTATAAAGATTAAATAAAGTAAAAACGGAGTTTTGGTTAACAAAATCCCGCGGAAATTGTTAATTTTGTGGCATATATGGAATTATGGATAAAAACGAATTGATAATATCTTGGAAAAAGGCACCGGAACAGCCTACTGAAGCAAATCCACACAGGTTCGGAGAGGCTTTGGATAAACACGGTAAAATCCTTGGTACAGCACCGGAATTGGAACTTGACGATGAGTCGAAGAAACGTACAGTTCTCGACTATTATGATTTCAGAAAGATGGTTCCTTTCTTCGACGGTAAGCCGAAATTGGTTCATTTCTTGATGAATATGCTTGGAATGGATAAGGTTAATTACTTGCACCATAGAAATCTAGACACCCCAGGTGCAGATTTTGTTCGTGGACTGCTTGATGACTTCCATATTACAAGGCGTATTGATAACGCGTCCGTTCTTGAAAATCTCCCTGAAGGTGCGTTTATTACAGTTTCTAACCACCCGTTTGGTGCTCTTGACGGTATTATGCTTATAGATTTGCTTGCAAGTCGCCGCAGCGACTATAAGGTTATGGTTAATATGATTCTTAATGCTATCCGTGGAATGCGTCCAAACTTTATTGCGGTTGACCCTCTTGCTTCAGATAATCCTGAAAAGAGGGCAGCAACGATGCGCGGTATTAAAGAGGCTATGCTTCACGTCAAGAAGGGTCATCCTCTTGGATTCTTCCCGGCAGGGGCGATGTCGAAGATGAATATTCACGGAGAAGTTGAGGATAGGGAATGGCAGCCGAACATTATCCGATTGATTCAGCAGTTGAAGGTTCCAGTTATTCCAATATATTTCCATGGACGCAACAGTATGATATTCCAAATTTTGGGTATGATTGACTGGAGGCTAAGAACTCTTCGTTTACCCCGTGAGGTTTTTTCTCACTGTGGGGAAACCTATCATATATCCGTAGGAGATATGATAACAGTTGAGGAACAGGCCAAGTACCAAAGTGTTGAGGAGTTTGGTAAGTTCTTGCGAAATGCAACATACTCCATGAAGGAAAGAAAATAGAAAACAAGGTTAATTTCGTTAAAATGAAGAAATTCAGTTTGATTCTGTTGGGAATGGCTGTTGCTTCAGGAGCAATGGCACAAACACCGACAACAAATACCGGGTCAGAAGGGTATTTGAGTCGTAGTGCGGTAATGTTCTATGACAAGAACTATACTGGAACGATAGACCAGGCAAGGCATGCAATAGAGTTGGGGTCGTTTGATCGGAATGAGGATGCTGATTATTTTATAGCACTGTCAAGTTACAAGCGAGGAGAAGGCGTTGATGCTTTGTTGGCGTTTATTAAAAAGTATCCGTCATCAGTTAGAAAGACGGATGCGTGGTATAATGCAGGTAATGGATATTTTTCTGCTGGTAAGTGTAAAGATGCACTGTTGGCGTATGAAAAAGTCAACTCATCTTCAATGCTTGCCGATGATTCGGAAGACTATCTATACCGCAAGTCATTCTGCCTTTTGAAAATGGCGGAATTTGAAGAAGCGAAGGCTGGTTTCGACAGATTGAGAGGCAGTAAGAGGTATGGAGAATGTGCTATTTTCTATGACGCTTTCGTTAAGTACTCAACAGGAGAGACAGATGCAGCAGAACAGGGGTTCAGAAAGATTCGTAATACCGGTTATTTGTGGAATGAGGCTCAGTTCTACATTGCGCAGATTCGCTTTACAAAAGAGGATTATTCTTCATCTCTTGCAATTGGCAATTCATTATTGAATTGTGATTTTCCAAAAGATATGAAAGCCGAACTTTATAGGATTGTTGGCGAAAGTGAATATCATTTGGGAAATAACGAAAGGGCAGTTGAGTTTTTGAAAAAATATGTTGCGGAAATCGAAGGCACACCGCAGCGGTCTTCTTTATATATCCTTGGTGTTGCGGAATTTCGTGACGGTAACGATACAGAAGCAATACAATGCTTTACAGACGTTGTAGGCGAGCCAGACTATATGTCACAAAGTGCGTTTCTATATTTAGGTCAGGCATATTTGCGAAGTGGCAATATGAATGGAGCGGCAATGGCTTTTGAAAAGGCATATAAAATGGATTTGGACAAGGATGTTACCGAAACGGCTCTTTATAACTATGCTATTGCCCAGAGCAATGGTGGAAGGGTTCCATTCTCTAATTCAGTGAAATTGTTTGAGGATTATCTCAATAGGTTCCCAGGATCAAGAAATGCGGCACAGGTAGAGGAATATATCATCGGTTCATATATGACAGACCGAAATTATGTCAATGCACTTGAAACTATTGAGGGATTGACATCTCCGTCGGCTCGTATGCTCAAGGCAAAGCAGAATATATTGTATCACCTTGCTGTTTCACAAATGAATAGTGATCAATTGTCAGTTGCAGTTAAGAATCTTGAAAAGGCAGCCGCATTATCTAAATATGACAGTCAGACAGCCGCAGAAACGTATTTGTGGCTTGGTGAGGCATATTATGATTTGGGCAAATATAAAAAGTCATCTGACGCTTACCGCAATTATTTTTCTTGTAAGGGAAGGTTGACGACAAATGAGGTAATGGCAAACTATGGATATGGATATGCCCTCTTCCAGCAGAAAAGGTACAAAGAGGCAAAGTCGGTATTCAGTTTGATAGTTGACAAGGTTGCTAAGAAGTCATTAAAGAGCGACGTCCTCAATCGTATAGGTGACTGTTTTTATTTTATGAGGTCCTATGGTTCTGCCGAGGATTATTATCAGAAGTCTTTGGATCTTGGCGAATGTCATGGAGATTATGCTTTGTTCCAGAAGGGATTTATGCTTGGGTTGCAACGCCAGCATAAGGAAAAGATTTCAGTGATGGATGATGTTGTTAGACGATTCCCTTCATCGGTGTATGCGCCAAAGGCTTTATATGAAAAGGCGCAGGCTTATATCTCTATGGATGAAATTTCATTGGCAGAGAAAGCAATTGAAACGCTCATGAAAAAATATCCAGGAACAGCTGATGCCCGTAGCGGTGAATTGCAGTTGGCAATCTTGCTGAATAATTCAGGTAAAAAATCAGAGGCAAAGCGTCACTATAAGAGTCTTATAAACAAGTATCCTACCAGCGATGAGGCTAAGACAGCCGCTGAAGACTTGAAGGTTATCTATGCAGATGAGGGTAATCTTGCCGAGTATTCACGATTTATGCAGGGCATTGACAGCAGTTTCAAAATGGATGAAAATGAAATTGACCGTCTTACTTTCCATGCGGCAGAGAATGAGTACATTGCAGAGGGAAATGTTGCAAAACTTAAATCATATATAATAGCAGTTCCTGACGGCAAGTTTGTTGGGCAGGCGTCTTACTATATTGCTGAAGGCGAGAAAAAGGCTGGCAATAGTGCTAAGGCTCTTGAGTATGTCAATAAGGCACTGACTGTTGGCCCGTATGCTGCGTATGCCGAATCGGCATTGGCGATGAAGGCTGGTTTGCTTATGAAATCAGGAGATAGGGAGGATGCGAAGGCAACTTATGAGAAATTGCTCAAAAAGGCTTCAAATGAAGATAGCAAGGCGTTGGCTCTGGTTGGCTTGTTGAGATATTATCATTCTTTGGGAAATTCACACAAGTCGATAGAATATGCTAATGAGATAGCTGGATTGCCATTGGATAGGGCTACCAAAGAGGAAGTTACATATATCAAGGCATTTGCTTACAATAGTAAGGGCGATAATGAGCAGGCAGTTGCTGAATACAGCAAACTAACTTCTCACCTAACAAGCCTATATGGCTCAAAGGCTGCCGTTGAACTTGCAGAAATTTATTTCGCACAGGGCAAACTCGATTCGTCAGAAAAACTGTTGAATAAGTTGATTGAATCAGGTTCTTCTTATCAATATTGGGTGGCTCGCGCATTTATCACAATGTCAGACATTTACAAGAAGCGTGGCGACAAGTTCCAGGCAAAGGAATATCTTGAAAGTTTGAAGGTTAACTACCCGGGAACGGAAAAAGATATTTTTGAAATGATTGATTCTCGGCTTAATGAACTAAAATAGTTATGACAATGAAAACTATTAATAGACAAAATATTTTAGCAGTCTGTGCTCTTGCATTCTGTTTCGCAGGATATGCGCAGAATGAAAAGGAGTTGAACAAGACTATTGTTGTTGAAAAAGAGTTCGTTCCTGTTGAGGTGAAAGTAACCAAACAAGCAACGGATATTGAGGAGGCTCCTTTGAAAGTGGAGAAAGTAAAACTTAAATATAGCGATTGGGCTCTTCCTGCAAGCATTTCTTCTATGATGGTAGCACAATCTCCTATCCTGTATAAGGACGCTTCATTGGAGGAGTTTAGAAAACGTGGTTATGCATCGTTTGCAATGGGTAACTATATGAATATCGTCGGTAGTGCCGGTTATCGCATTGTTGATAATGCAAAGACTACTTTAGGGGCGTGGTTCCAGCATAATTCGACAAATGGCAAAATTACTGATGACGGGGATTTGGAAGGCTTTAAAGACAGTTATGACAAGCAATTCATTGTTGATGATAAGTTCGGACTTTATTTCAGCAATGCTTTTGAGGTAGGAAAATTAACGATTGACGCTGATTATCAGTTTAGTAAGTTTAATTATTTCCGTTACTTGCCTATGGGCGATAATTTGTTGATATATCCTAACGAGAGAAAACAAAAAGTTAATAATTTCGGTTTTAATGCCGGATGGTCGAATGGTGAGGATAGCGAATTTCAGTATAATTTAGGAATTGGCGTTGGCTATTTCAATTCAGACTACCGCTTTTGGGTAGAGCCGCTCCCTTCTAATAATTTTGACGGTATGAAGGAATTCGGCTTGTCGGTAAACGGAGGTGTGAGCCAGCGATTTGCCGAGGATTCTTATATAGGCTTGGACTTGAAGTTTGACTATTTCAAGCATTCAAACCTTATGACATTTAATAATATCAGGGAAGATGGTGTTTTAAAAACTGTTTTTTCACCTATCGACAACCATTCTTTCGGAATGCTGACAGTTAAGCCTCATTACAGCAAGGAAACAGACCGAATGAACTTTAATGTTGGCGTTAATGTTGATGTGTCGTTTAATAATGGAACAACTTTCCGCATTGCACCTGATGTGAGGTTTGACTATGCTTTCACAAAGAACATAGCATTGGCTCTTTCTGCAGTTGGCGGTAATAAGATAAATACTTTCCGTAATACATTTGCAGAAAACAGATACTTGAATCCATCTCTTGAACTCCCGACAACATATACGCTTGTAGATGCCGAGGTGGCAATCAAATTTGGAGCATTTAAGGGATTTCATTTTGTGCCGTTTGTGGGTTTCAGTGTCACTAAAAATAATATGGTTCCTTTTCTTTACCAGAATATAGGCTTCTTTGCCGCTGGAAATACATTCTATAGAGGAATGGATATGAAAGGCTTTAAGGCTGGTGTTGAATTGGGGTATAAGTTCGGCTCTTATGTTGAGTTGGCTGCAAAATATACATTTGCTCCGCAAAACGAAGAAGACGGCTATGTCGTTACTCCAGACTGTGCAGAGCATAATATTGATGCGATGCTGAAGGTGTCTCCAATAAAGAAATTGGATATTGCTTTGTCTTACAATTTGAGAGCGTTAAGAACTCTAAGAAAGTCATTGCCAATGACTACAAATGTTCCTGGTGAAATTGTGGAGCATTTAAGAGCAATCCAGATGTCTAATATTTCAAACTTAAATGCTTCTGCATCATATCGTATTAATGATATGCTATCTGTGTTCTGTCAGGCAAATAATCTCTTGGGAAGAAATTATCAAGTATATAATAGTATTACAGCGCAGGAATTTAATATCCTCGGAGGCATATCTGTGAAGTTTTAGAAAATTGAGATAATATTTTATAAGGGCCGTCTGTTTGGCGGTTCTTTTTTATAGGTGGTGCTAATCTTGGAAACATCTCGCAATCGCGGACACTCTACAGAGTGTCCCTACGGCAGTGTAATAGCAATGTGCTAATAATCAGACAATTGTAGGGGTGAAATGTATTTCGTCCGTCGTGGACAATGGCGTATGCAAAAACAGTACCATCCACAGATACCCTACAGTAAATGGGTTGAACTTCAATGCTTTGTAGTGGAGGTTCCCGAAATCCCTACCTCGTGGAACAAAGATAATCCCCGTAAACGCCAACGCACAAAAAATCATTCTTCTTAAAAAAATAACCCACTCAAATCAAGTTTGAGTGGGTTGCTTGTCTTATCTAAGTTTTATTGAAATATCTTATTTCAATTTTGCTTGGATTGCTTTAGTTGCTTCTTCGTAACCTGGTTTTTCGAGAAGGGCAAACATGTTTTTCTTGTAAGCCTCTACGCCAGGTTGGTTGAATGGGTTAACATCAAGGATATAACCGCTGATACCGCAAGCCTTTTCAAAGAAATAGATGATTTCACCAAGGTGATACTCGCTAAGTTCCGGCAAAGTAATGTGGATATTTGGCACACCGCCGTCAACGTGAGCGATAACAGTACCAAGTTCTGCCATTTTGTTAACTTCGTCGATACGCTTGTTTGCGATATAGTTCAAACCATCAAGGTTTGCCTCGTCAGAAGGGATGCGAACTTCGTGTTGTTGCTTAGCAACAGAGATAACAGTTTCGAAGATAGTTCTTTCGCCTTCTTGAATCCATTGACCCATTGAGTGAAGGTCTGTTGAGTTGTCAACAGATGCTGGGAAAATACCCTTATTCTCTTTACCTTCGCTTTCGCCGTAGAGTTGTTTCCACCATTCAGCGAGGAAGTGGAGTTTCGGGTTGTAGTTAACAAGGATTTCGATTTTCTTGCCAGAGTTATAAAGAGCGTTACGAGTCTTGGCATATTCAACGGCGATATTGTCGTCAGCATTGATAGTTGCCATTTCCATATTTTTAGCACCTTTGATAAGTTGGCGGATGTTGAATCCGGCAATAGCGATAGGAAGCAAGCCAACAGGAGTCAATACAGAGAAACGGCCGCCGATATTGTCTTCGATAACGTATGATGTGTAGCCTTCTTCGTTGGCAAGAGTGCGTAGGGCGCCTTTTGCGGCGTCTGTAACTGCAACGATGTGCTTAGAAGCAAATTCCTTTCCTTCTTGCTTTTCGAGCATTTCCTTAAGGATGCGGAATGCAATTGCCGGTTCAGTTGTTGTTCCTGATTTAGAGATAACAACGATACCGAATTTCTTGCCGTTAAGTAGGTTGATTAGTTCGCTCATGTAGTCTTCGCCGATGTTCTGTCCAGCGAAAAGAACGCGAGGACCGTTTGCCGGCTTGAGGGCAGCAAATGAGTCGCTTAGCGCTTCAATAACTGCTTTTGCACCGAGGTAACTGCCGCCGATGCCGATGGCAACAACATATTCGCAGTCGTTGCGAAGAACGGAAGCCGTATTTTCGATGCTGTTAACCAATTCTTCATCAAGAGATGATGGCAAGTGCATCCAGCCGAGGAAGTCGTTTCCTGCACCTGAGCCTGTTTCCAACTTTTCTATAGCCTCTGCTGCTTTTGCCTGCAATGCATCGATGTCGCTCGCACTTACTGTCCCAAGAACGTTGCGATTGTCTAATTTAATAGAATCCATAAGTTAAAACTTTATTAATCATTTAATACTTTGCGAAGTTACTTTAATTTCACCGTAGAAAAAAGAAAAATATCTTTTTTCTTTCATTTATTGGCGATTGCGTTTATGCCTGCAATTTGTCGATATTTGCAAAGAGTTCGTCAATGTCGCTCTCTTTTGTTGCCCAGCAGGTAACGAAGCGTACTGCCGTTTCCTTTTCGCCGCGGTTGCCCCAAACTTCAAATGATGTAAATTTGCGAATCTTGTCCATCATTCCGTTTTCGAGGATAAAGAACTGCTGGTTTGTTGGAGAGTCGATATATAGTTTGCTGCCTCTTTGGGTAAACCCCTCTTTTAATTTCATTGCCATTTTTATGGCGTGTTCAGAGATTGAGTAGTAGAGGTTATTGCTGAAAAGAGTGTGGAACTGCAAGCCAAGGAGTCGACCCTTTGCGAGTAATGCTCCGTGTTGTTTTATGATAGTCTTGAAGCGGGGAAGAGCAGTTTTATCAGGTATAACGACAGCCTCTCCGAATAGAGCGCCAACCTTTGTTCCGCCTATATAGAAAGCGTCGGCAACTGTTGCAAGGTCGTTCAGCGTCAAGTCACCGCCGTTAGCGGCAAGCCCGTAGCCGAGTCTTGCTCCGTCGATATATAGAGGGAGTCCGTATTCCTTGCAAACTGCCTTGATTTCTTTTAGTTCATTCAGCGAATAAAGAGTGCCCAATTCAGTAGGATAGGAGATATAGACCATTCCCGGTTCAACCATGTGTACCCATGTTTCATCGTTGAAGAAGTCAGACAGATACTTTTGTAGGTCCTTAGCCATCAGTTTCCCGTCGCATCCAGTGATAGTTATAACCTTATGGCCGAAAGCCTCAATTGCTCCCGCTTCGTGGACGTTGATATGCCCGGTACCGATAGTTATAACGCCCTGATGTGTTCTGAGTAGCCCGTCGATAACGGTAGCATTTGTCTGCGTGCCGCCAACAAGGAAAAACACGTCAGAATCATTTGGGTTTAGTCCGCAAGCGTTGAGGACAGCATGTTTAGCCTGCTCGGTATAGTTGTCAAAACCGTAACCAGGCGTTTCCTCGAGATTAGTTTCAGTGATTCTGCGAATAATCTCCGGATGAGCACCAGCCATATAATCGCTGTCAAAATGTGTCATAGTTTAGTTGTTTTTATAAATGCAAAAATACAGTCTTTTTGCGATATTTTCCTAATGTTTGAAAATTTTCCCGGAAAAAATTGTAAAAACGGTAAAGGCAATATATCTTTGCAATCCTATCACAGATATATGTGGTTCAAAATGGGGATGACCGGTTTTGACAGCGTGTAGAAGTGGTATGTAAGCACGCAGAGCGATGATGGCTACCTCTTTAATCCATGACATCAAAAATTTTATCTGGCGAAAATAACTACGCTCTCGCTGCCTAACCGAAGTACAGTAAGTTAGCTTTATTTCTGCCACAGTGGCAGAAACGAGACATCACCCGATTGCCCCGCTTCGAGACGTTTCGATAAGGTGGTGCTAAGAAAATCGAAGATTGGAGGACCGGCTCCCGGGAGGAACTCTGAAATTTTACGGGATAAGCATTTTGTTGGCGGTTCGGTGCCTGCATCTTGACGAAAACCAATTCCGGAATAAGCGTGTAGAAAGCATATTGGTTCCGCGTTTGGACGAGAGTTCGAATCTCTCCATCTCCACAAGCCTTGGATTAGCGTCCAGGGCTTTTTTTTTTTGGCGCGGGGTAATGGGCAATCTGCATCGTTGCCAGTAGTTTTTTGTTGTTCCATTTGCTTGGTTTAGACTATATAATGATGGGATGCTATCTTTGATAAGTATTTGATTATTAGGGTTATACTGTTTTGATGCGCTACTTTTTTTGTATGTGCCGTTGATTTGTAGTTATTGAATATATATTTTTGCAATAACACTTGTTAGGTGTAATTTTTACCTACAAATCCGATTGACAAACCTAAATAAAAACTATTATAATTATGTTGAAATTATCACGTTGTTTAATGAGCTTTTTTACGCTTATAAGTGCTTCTGTTGTGACTAATCTTGTTGCACAGAACCCAGTAGCCCTTCCAGAGGCTGTCGTTACTTCTGGCAATGCACGCTTTACGGTGTTGACTCCGGAGATGGTTCGTATTGAGTACAGTGATAAGGGAGTGTTTGAAGATCGTGCTACGTTTGCTATCCAGAATAGAGAAATGGAAAGCGTTCCTGTGTTTGAAACGGCTGAAGATTCAGAGTTCCTTTACATCAAAACATCCAAATTGAATTTGAAGTATCGAAAGGGTACAAATCCGAAAACTATACCTGCTTCTGCAGATAACCTTTCAATTTCGATGGCTCATAACGGTCAGAATGTTCTATGGTATCCAGGAAAGCCGGACCCTTTGAACTTAAAAGGGACATGCCGCACTCTTGACGGAAGTAATGGTGATAATAAGCGTTCTGAATTGGAAAACGGGTTGATTTCCCGTTCAGGCTGGGCTGTTATTGATGATTCTTGGACGGCAGCCCGTCCCGACGGCAGCCGCTCTTTTGCCCTTGAGCATAATTCAGAAGTTGGTTATGACTGGTGGGCAGAAAGAAAGGATCCGCATGCTTTGGATTTGTATTTTATGGGTTATGGCTCGGAATATAAAAAGGCTATCGGCGATTTTACAAAAGTTGCCGGGAAGATTCCTTTGCCACCGAATTATGTTTTTGGTTACTGGTATAGCAGATACGCTTCTTATTCTTCTGATGATTATCGACAGATTATGACTGATTTGGAAACTAATGATATTCCGACAGACGTTATGATTCTCGATATGGACTGGCACTGGAACGGTGACGCCGCTTGCGGTTCTGCCGGTATTGGTGGTTGGACTGGTTGGTCTTGGAATACTAATCTCATACCTGAGCCAGTCAAATTGCTTAATGAAATCCATGACAGGAAATTCAAGGTGTCTTTGAACCTTCACCCGGCAGATGGAGTCAACAAGGTTGAGTCGCCAAAGTATTTTTCTGCAATGGATAAAGAACTTGGCGGAAAATATACAAATGGAAATGACATTGCATGGAGTATTGATTATCCGGATTTTACAAAGTCTTTTTTCAAGAATATTATAAGAGAGCATGAAAGCGAAGGTGTTGATTTCTGGTGGCTTGACTGGCAGCAGCATCTGGTGAGCCATAACACTCCAGGTCTTGGTGAAACGTTTTGGTGTAACCATGTATTTTTCAACGATATGAAGATAAATCGACCAAGCCGTCGTCCTGTTATTTTCCACCGTTGGGGCGGATTGGGCAGTCACCGCTATCAGATTGGTTTCTCAGGAGATGCGTTGATAAACTTCCCTACGCTTGCTTTCCAGCCATATTTTACGGCAACAGCGTCAAACGTTGGCTATGCTTACTGGGGACATGACCTTGGCGGTCACGCATTTACTGATGAGAAAATTGTTAATGACCCTGAATTGATGCTACGCTGGATGCAGTTTGGAGTGTTTACTCCGATTTTCCGCAGCCATGCAACAAAAGATACAAGAATAGAACGTAGGATATGGAAATTCAGCAATTTCCCACAGTTACGTGATGCAGTTAAACTTCGTTATGCCTTGTTTCCATATATCTATACGATGGCTCGCAAGACTTATGATACTGGTATAGGAATTTGCCGTCCGTTATACTATGAATATCCTAATGCTGAAGAGGCATACAAGTATGAGGGTGAATATTTCTTCGGAGATGATATTCTTGTTGCTCCTATAACAGAGCATACGGCTGACGGAAAGACTGTTTCAAAAAAAATATGGTTTCCAGAGGGAAAGTGGTGGAGCGTTTCAGATAATTGCATGATAGAGGGCCCTTGTGAAATGACAATGACTTATGGCTTGGATGATATCCCGTATTTCTTCAGGAGCGGTTCTGTAATTCCATTCAATCCGTCAAGTGTCAAGAATGTTACAGAAGTTCCTTCTGAAATTATTTTGAATGTTGTTGCAGGAGAAAGTGGTGATGGTTTTCTTTATGAAGATGCTGGAGACAATTCAGATTATGCAGAAAAGTACGCAACAACAGCTTTTCACCATACAGTTTCTGGTAACGTTGAGACTTGCGTAATTGAGCCGCGTCAAGGCATTCAGGTAGGTTTGTGTCAAAACCGTGCTTGGTCTGTTAATTTGCTTAATGCCAAAGAGCCGGAGAGTGTGAAGATTGATGGAAAGCCAGTCGATTCTTCAGCATATTACTATGATGCAAGTACAAATACTCTCAATGTTAAAGTCCCCAATACAGATTGCGGTAAAGGTGTGACGGTTACAGTTGTGTTTAAGGAAAACGGAGGTGTTGCAAGTCTTGGATCCAATCCTGTTGTCTTTTCTTTTGATAGGGTTAGTGGAGCTCTGACGGCAGACCTTGGAAATGAGCGTAAGAATGTGGATTTTTCTATTCATAATCTTTCAGGAATGGAATGCTTACACCGTAGTTTTAGTAATGTTTCATCATTTAGCGAAAATTTGTCGCATCTTGAATCAGCGATGTATATTTGTTGCATTAAGGCGGATGATTTAATGAAGATCGGAAAAATATTCAAGTAGAAATGAAAAAGTATATATCTTTAGTAATAGTTCTTGCATTTTCTGTTTTAACAGGTACTGCAGGAATGTCGAACTCAATCGATTATACCCAACTGTATATTGTAGGAGATGCAACTCAGACTTCTTGGGATTTGGGTAAAGCCGAAAGTTTTAGCAAGATTTCTGAGGGGGTTTTTGAATGGACAGGTCAACTGGAAGGTAATAAGGAATTTAAGTTTATGAATGACCGCAGTGGCTGGCACAAGCATATTGTTGCGTTAGAGGGAGGATTGACCCTTTCGATAGGCGACGAATGTGCATTGAATTTTTTTGCAAATTGGAGTCTTGACGGAAAATTGGATTGCAAAATGCGAGTTGCAGAAACAGCAATATATACAATCACTGTTGACCTTCTAAGTATGAGGATGAGGATTTCAGAACCTGTTGCTCTTGTTGAATGGCCAGAAAAACTCTATTTATATGGTTCGGCAACAGATTTTAAGGCCATAGAAATTCCTAATGCATACGGTGTGGAAAGAAAGAAGACTTTAACCCTTAAGCCGGGATTCGCTAAACTGATGGATACACCGACAGTAACGGCTGAAACAAAATATTTTGTTCCGCGTTTTCCAGAAGTGGATATTACTTTTGGAAAGGGGTATATGTCAAATATCTATCCGGAGACAAATAAAGACGCGCGCGGTTGGAGCGTTATGGTTGCTGGTGATTATTCATTTTATCTTGATAACAGCAGAAAAACCTTTGCTTGTAAGAAGTATAAGCCATATACAATTCTTTATATAGTAGGAGGTTGTTGTGAGAAGGCTTGGGATTATTCAGATGCTTTTAACAATAAGTTTCGTCAAGATCCTGATAATGCTGAAATAATGGTATGGGAAGGAGAGTTGCGCATAGGATGGGATAAGAAAATCAATGGGGATGGCTCTGTTTCATTGCCAGATGAGCCAAACAAGTTCAAAATCCTTACCGCACCGGATTGGTTCAAAGACACGTTTCATCCCTACATTTCAGATATAAGTGCAGAAGGAACGAGTGACGCCCGTATTTCTGGAGGAGATGATTTGAAATGGACAATAAGCAGAGATGGTTTTTACCGATTGGAACTGAATACAAAAACGGAAACTTTGAAAGGGGTATACACTCCGTTGCCACAGCAGGCTCACAAGCCAAGCACTGAAATGGGTGGTGTTGTTGATGTTGAAATACAGGAAGAGAAAGGTTTTGAAGAATATTATAATTTGCAGGGAATAAAGATCGAAAAACCAGATTCTGGTGTTTTCATTGTTTATGACGGTCATAAAGCAATTAAGAAGATTAAGTAATAATTAAGAATTGATTTTTATGTGTGTGGCGGAAGTTTTGGAAGTTCTGAAATTTCCGCCGCTTTTTTTTGTGCAGTTTCTGAATTTAACATTTCATATTTTTAAAATTGGAAAAAATTTTTGTAGATTTGTATAAGATAGGATTCGGTTCAGCATTGCCAAGTTGAAAACTGCGTTTTCACTTGCTACTGCACTCACCTTTCACTATCTTTGTAATTGTAATGTTATTACCTTATCGTAAATCAATATTGATAGTGTTCTTCTTGTGTTGTCAAGTATTTCAGGTATTGGCATCGGGAGAGACAGCAACTGATTCGCTAATGAAGCAGTTGGATAACATTATATTGAATCGTGAAATATATTTATCCAGGAAAAAAGCGGAACTCGACAGTTTGCATCGCCGATTTGATTTGTCAAAAGATGATGTGGAGAGGTTTAATTCATTGAATAGTCTATATGATGCCTATAACGCATTCAATGTTGATTCCGCTTACAGTATAAGCCAGAAGCAGGAGGCGATAGCCAAGCGTATAGGAGATTCCAACCTTGTTATTCATGCGAGAATGAACAAGGCTAATATATTGGGAAAGACGGGGATGTACCATGAAACGATAGAGTTGATGGATTCAATTAGGTTCAGTGATCTGCCAGGTTATTTGCGGCCTTATTATTACCATATAAAGAGAACTGTGAGTGGATTGCTGGAAGACTATTCCGCTTTTGAGGAAGAGAAAAAATATTATCATGATTTGACAAATTCATATAGGGATTCCATAATGTCGGTTAACCCAGTAGGTTCACTTGCTTATGTGATAACCAAGACGGACTATTTGAATGTCAACGGTCAACCGGGTGAAGCCTTAAAGGAAATGGAGGCATTTATATCGTCAAGCCAGTTGACTGAGCATGAGATAGCGATATGTGCATGTACGTTGGCAGAATCATACTCTCTGATTGGTGACAGGGAGAAGCAGAAGGAACAGTTGATGATTTCTTCCATTTCCGATATGAAAGCGTCTGTCAGGGAGTATATATCGTTGAGGCAGTTGGCGTTATTGCTTTATGGTGAGGGAGATTTGGAGCGTGCCTATCGTTTCTTGTCGATAGCCATTGATGATGCAACCAAATGCAATGCCCGCCAGAGAATTATTGAGTTAAATGCTCATTATCCGATGATTAACGATATATATGTTGGAGAAATTCAGTCTCAGAAAAAGACATTGAGTTGGACTATTGTTATCATTACTGTTTTAACAGTCTTTCTTTTTGTCTTGTTGCTGTATACACGCAAGCAGATGAGGAAGGTTGCCGAGGCAAGGAAAGCAATACAAGAGGCATACGAGAAACTTAACGGTTTGAATGCTGAATTGCACCAGTCCAACGACCGATTGCAAGAGGCGAACAGAGATATTGCAGAGATTTCCGAGTTAAAAGAGGTCTATATTGGAAGATATATGGATCAGTGTCTGGAGTATATCGACAAACTTGACAATTATAGAAAGCAGTTGGGAAAACTTTGTAATGCCGGTAAAAGCGATGAGTTGAAAAAGGTTTTGAAATCAACGGCTGTTATTGATGAAGAATTGAAAGAGTTCTATAATCAGTTCGACAAGACATTTCTTAGCCTTTTCCCGACATTTGTAGAAGATTTCAATAGCCTTCTAATGCCGGAGGAAGTAATTATACCAAAAAAGAAAGGTTGCCTGAATACCGAATTGCGAATATTTGCCTTAATCAGATTGGGTATTACAGATAGCGACAAGATTGCAAAATTTCTGCGATATTCGTTGACAACTATATATAATTATCGGACAAAGGTTAGAAATAAGGCAAAGGGCGACCGTAATCTTCTTGAGCAGGAAGTTATAAAAATTGGTCGTAGTTGATTGATTGACAACTGTCTGAAAAACATATTTTTTATTGTAAATTTTTGGTGAAAAGCACTCGTGATTTACTACTTATTTGACTATTGTTTTTGCTTTAATTGATTGAATTACAAGATATAATATTTGTAAATCACTATATTTTAAATATGAGTCGTTGACAATGCTTTTATATTCTCTTAACTTTGCGAAAGTTAACAATTATACCAAAATTTCAATATCAAAATCAATGGCAAATAAAGACATTTTTCGACAGTCACTATTCTTGCTGATGTTGTTGATAGCAGGTGCTCAAGTTGCGTTTGCACAGCAGGTCAGTGTTAGAGGAACAGTAACTGATCCGACTGGCGAACCTCTGATAGGGGTTAGCGTTGTTGTTCCAGGTACCAAGACTGGTACAGCAACCGACATTTCCGGTAAATTCAGTTTAGAGACTGATGCCAAGGGAAAACTCCGTTTTTCTTACGTTGGCTATAAGACAGTAGAAGAACCCATCAACGGACGCACTGATATTAATGTGCAGATGTCTGAGGATTCAGAAGTGCTTAGTGAAGTTGTTGTTATCGGTTATGGAACTATGGACAAGAAAGAACTAACTTCCGCAATTTCACACATTAGTGAGAAGGACTTCCTTTCCGCGAGTTCCATAGACCCGACGATGATGATTCAGGGTAAGGTTCCTGGCGTTTCCATTACCAATACCGGAGCCGGTGACCCGAACAATCAGGCAAGTATTCAGATTCGAGGTGTTTCCTCACGTTCAGCAGGTCTTGGCCCGCTAATCGTTATTGACGGAGTCCCAGGAGGAAATCTGACAAACGTTAATCCAAACGACATTGCGTCTTTCGATATATTGAAAGACGGTGCCGCTTCGGCTATTTATGGTACCCGCGGTTCAAATGGCGTTATCCTTGTAACGACGAAGAAAGGTTCCAAAGATGGTAGGACGCATACTTCTTATTCTGGAAATGTAGTGTTTGATAACGCTATCCGCGAACTTGATATGATGAGTGCTCAAGATTACCGAGAAGTTCGTCTTGGCTGGGGTGACCGTGGCGTTGACCTTGGCGGTAATGAAGACTGGTTCGATGCAGTTACCCGTACAGGTATAACAACTCAACACACGTTGACCGTCAGTGGCGGCAATGACCGAAGCAATTACCGTGTCAGTGCCGATTACCGTAATGCTCATGGTATAGACCTTCGTTCAAAGCGAGAGGAATATGGAGCACGCGCTTCTGTTATGCACACAACAAAAGGAGGGCTGTTTACAATCAACTTGAATGTTGCACCGCGTATCATTTATCGTGATAATGCCGATTGGAGCGTCTTCCGCAATGCGATAGAGGCAAACCCGACGACTCCTATTATGGACCCTGAAAATCCTAATCTATATTACAATTTCCAAGGTCAGGTTGTTGGAAGCAACCCTGTTGAATTGCAGAAACTCGAGAAAAACCACGCTGATACAAAACTTCTTGACTGGGACGGAACAGTTAAGTTGAACTTGCTTCCGCTGCTTGCAAAGGGAGGAATAAGCAATCATAATCTTTCAACGCAGATAATGTTTGCCGACCACCAGTATAGCAATAACGACTCGTGGTTCCGTCCGTCAACCAGCACGCTTGCAATTAATAGCGGTTATGACGGAGAGGCAAGCCGTGCATATTCAAAAGAGCGTCAGTATATTCTTGAATGGCTTGCCAACTATAGCACAAGCATAGCCGACAAGCATAATATCAAGGCTATGGTGGGATATTCTTACCAGTATTCAAGATATGAAGGTTTTGACATGTCAAACAAGGACTTCCCAAATGATGGTCTCGGCTCAGACAATATGGGTTCAGGAGAACTTGCAAAAGAAGAAGGAGAAGTTCTTATGGGCAGTTACAAGAATGACGCAAAGTTGATTTCCTTCTTCGGACGATTGAGTTACGATTTTAAGGGAAAATATCTGTTCACTGCATCATTGCGCCATGAAGGTTCTTCAAAATTCGGTGCCAATCATAAGTGGGGTAACTTCCCTGCTGTTTCTGCTGGTTGGCGTATCTCGGAAGAGGAATTTCTTGACGGAGCAGAATGGATAAATGATTTGAAGATTCGTGGCGACTATGGAGTTACGGGTAATCAGGATTTTGGCAGTTATAATTCTTTGAATACAATGACAGGATTTGGCTATTATTTCTATAATGGCAAGTATTTTCAAGTTTGGGGCCCTTCAAAGAACGTTAATCCGGACTTGAAGTGGGAAAAGGGTAAAAACTGGAATGTTGGTGTTGATTTCTCTTTGTTCGATAACCGCTTCTATGGCTCATTAAACTATTTTAACCGCCGTCAGCAAGATTTGCTCGGAAACTATAAGGTATCCGTTCCTCCTTATTTATTTGACGAAACATTTGTAAATGTTGGAACGATGAAGAATACCGGCTTTGAGTTTGACTTTGGGTTCAATGCAGTCAATAAGAAGGATTTCTCTTACAGTTTCAACGTTATTGGTACGGTTATGAGTAACAAGTTCGTTGATTTCAGCAACTCTAAATATGTTGGCCAGGACTTCTATAATGTTTGCAGCACTGAAGATCCGTATCCGCATTATAATTTGCAGCGTATAGAAAAAGGCAAGCCACTTGGCAACTTCTATATGTGGAAATTTGCAGGAATAACAACCGAAGGAGATTGGCTGGTTTATGATAAGGAAGGAGATATAATCCGTGCTTCACAGGCAACAGACGAGGACCGTCAGGTTGTTGGTAACGGTATGCCTAAGTTCTCAATGTCAACGAGTCATAACTTCCGTTATAAGAATTTTGATTTGGCTTTATTCTTCCGTGGGGCTTTTGGATTTGACATTTTCAACATCCATGATTTCTATTACGGAACAAGAAACTTTACAGGAAACAGGTTAAAGAAAGCATACGGCAAGAATTTTGATATCAATCCCGACGCCAATCCTGTTGTAAGTGATTATTTCCTTGAAAGGGGAGATTACTTTAAACTTGATATGATTACGCTCGGTTACAATCTGTCTATTCCAAATTGCCGTTTCCTTGACGGGCTACGCGTTTACGGAACAGTCAAGAACGTATTTACAATCACTAAGTTTAGCGGAGTTGACCCGTCAACATATCAGGTAAACGGTTTGACACCGGGAGGACAAGGTTCTCGTTCTTATTATCCGTCAACACGCCAGTTCATTTTTGGTGTTCAACTTGATTTCTAACAACTTGAAAATATAGAAAAATGAAGATATTCAAACATATAGCAGCGGCAGCAGTCCTTGCCGTAGCGTTCACAAGTTGTACAGACTTGGATGAGACCTTATATGACCAGGTAGGAACGCAAAACTATTATAATACAAAGAATGACGTTATCCGAGCTGCATTCCGTCCGTTCGAGCATGCTTTCTGGAGCATTCAGAGCCGCCATGTTCTTAATGAACTTAGTGCGGACCAGTTAATAACACCTACTCGTGACGGCTGGTGGGACGACGGAGGCAAATGGCGTCGTCTGCACTATCACCAATGGAATGTAGAGGACGGTGGTGATGCCCAGACAGAATGGAACGGTTGTTTCCAGGGTATTATGCAGTGTAACTATGTTATTGAAGACCTTGCAAAGTTGAATCCTGATAAATTTGGTTTCACACAGGTTGAATTTGATAATATTAATGCCCAGTGCCGTGCGTTGCGTGCGTGGTTCTATCTTCGTCTTCTTGATGCTTTCAGAAATATACCTTTGGCGGTCAGTTACAGTGATGTTTCTAAGAATACAGATTATCAGGTTGAGCCTAAGGTTATCTTTGAATTTATAGAAGGCGAGTTGAAGGCTTGCTTAGGGTTGCTTACAAAGAAGGAAAGTCTTGGTTCTGGCGAGAACATTCAGGGACAATGGACTCAGGCTGGTGCTGCCGCTTTATTAGTACGTCTTTATCTTAATGCTTCCGTATATATAGGAGAAGACCGCTATGCTGATTGTGAACGCGTTGCACAGGATATTCTTGACGGAGTTTATGGAGCATACGAAGTTGCAGACCGCTGGGATGCTGCATTCGATTGGGACAACAATAAGTGTGATGAGGTAATATTCGGATTTCCAGGAGATCAGGGTTATTCATTCTGGCACTATCAGGGCGATACATTCTGGTGGACTGCTCCTGCAAAAGCCCATTTCTACTTTAATGATAGAAAAGCAAAAGGTGGAGGCCATAACGCAAAATATGCAGCGTCTCCTTCATACGACCTTAATGGAGAACTTTATAAATTTGAACTTGGTATGCCAATCCAGAATTTCCGCAAATATCCGGGTGATGAGCGTATGAAACTGTACCGTAATCTCGGAAACAGCACTCGTGAGGGTATGTTCCTGTTCGGCTATCTTGAGTATATTGACGATAATGGCAAGAAGGCACGCGTCCGTGCACCAGAACAGCCGTATGACCTCTATATCCGTGATGCTGTTGGTAATTTCCAAGGAATGGCACCGGATAAGTGGCCGTCGAACAAGACAAGTAATCTCATGAATGGTGACCATAATTCGGGATGGCATTTTGCAAAGTATCCGTTCTATAGCGACGATGATGCTCATCAAATGGAAAGTGACTATACGGAAATACGCTTGCCTGAAATTATCTATTCTTTGGCAGAATGCAAACTGCGTGCCGGTAACAAGCAAGAGGCAGCAAAACTGCTTAATAGTGTTCGCAAACGCAATTATCCTGAAGAAAATTACAAACAAGTCTTTTATGCACCAGAGGGTAATGCCCAACTTGATGAAAAGGAAATGCTTGCAGAGTGGGGACGCGAGTTCTTCGCAGAAGGCCGTCGCCGTATCGATTTGATACGATTTGGCAAGTTTTCTTCTGGTACTTGGTGGGATAAGACACCTGATGCTAACAAGAATACGGAAATATTCCCTATTATGCGTCCTATCCTTAATTCTAACCCTGCTTTGGTTCAGAACCCGGGTTACAACAAGTAATGTTCCACTACCAAAATAAAACTAAAAATGAAACTGAAAAATTTTATATATGCGATTGCCGGTCTCAGCCTTGCTGCATCTATGACTGGATGCGAGGGTGAAAAAGACCTTGTTATTATTGAAGGAAATCTGCCTATCAAGATTTCAACGCTATATATGGTTGGTGATGCAACGCCAAATGGCTGGAGCATCGATTCTCCAACTCCGTTTGAGGCAGGAACAGAAGATCCGCTCGTGTTTACATGGGAAGGAAACTTGAATAAGGGAGAGATGAAACTTTGCCTGACAACCGGCAGCTTTGATGCTCCTTTTATCCGTCCTGCAATTAATGGAGCAGAGATAGGTAAGACTGAAATAGTTGATGCAGAGTTTAAGATGCATGCCGGTGACCCAGATGACAAGTGGAAGGTTGTTGAACCAGGAGTGTATCGCCTGTCGTTTGACTTGAGAAACTGGACAATGAGTTCTCTTTATATCAAAGGTCAGGATGAGCCTATTAAGGAGCCTATTAAAGCAGATGCTCTATATATTGTTGGCGATGCAACACCAAATGGTTGGAATATTGATTCCCCAACCTTGTTGAACAAGACTTCTGATTATATTTATGAATATGAGGGACTTCTAAATGCAGGAGATTTTAAGGCTTGCACATCAACAGGCAGTTGGGATGTTCCGTTTGTAAGGCCATCAACCGACGGTTGCAAGATTTCAGAAAATGGAGTTGAGAGTGCAGAGTTCCTTTATGTCACTAATCCAGACAATAAATGGAAGGTAACAACAGCCGGTACATATCATTTGACATTTGACCTTGAGAACTGGACTATAACAGCAGAGTTTAAGGGCGGATTGTCTCCAGAAAAGGAGCCAATTGAAAGCAATACGCTTTATATGATTGGAGATGCAACGCCAGGTGGCTGGAGTATGGATAATGCAACTGCTCTTACCCAATCCACTGACAACAAATATATTTTTACTTGGGAAGGCGACCTTGTTCAGGGTAATATGAAGGCATGTCTTGAACCTGACGGTACATTCTCATGCCCGTTTGTCCGCCCAGCATCTGCCAATGTCGAAATATCATCAAATGGTGTTTCTTCTGCTGATTTTGTCTATACAACATCTCCTGATGACCAATGGAAAGTTGTTGAAGCAGGCAAATACCGCATTACTTTTGATTTGGAGCATTGGACAATTACTGTTAAATCATTGACCGAGGGAGGTGGCGGTTCTGAAAAGGAACCGCTTGAAAGCAATACTCTCTATATGATTGGAGATGCAACGCCAGGTGGCTGGAGTATGGATAATGCAACTGCGTTTACCCAATCTTCTGACAACAAATATGTTTTTACTTGGGAAGGCGACCTCGTTCAGGGAGATATGAAGGCATGTCTCGAACCTGACGGAACATTCTCATGCCCGTTTTTGCGTCCAACATTTAGCGGATGTAAAATAAATGCAAAAGGAGTTGAGGATAGCGAGTTTATATATACAACGAACCCTGATGACAAATGGAGAGTTGAAGAGGCTGGGAAGTACCGATTGGTATTTGATTTGCAAAACTGGACACTTCAAGTAACAAAACTATAAATAACAATAAAACACAATGAAAAAAATGACAATATTATCAGCAACGTTGGCTGCCGCAGCATTAATTAGTGCATGCACCGACGATATTGAAATGCGACGTCCTCCTAAATTTGAGTTGCCCGAATTGCCGGAGGTAGGAAATATCCATAACTATAAGGCTCCTCTTTACTGGAGCGTTTATGAGTATTGCTGGCTTCAATCGAAGGCTGGCGTTGCTAACGAGGATATGGATATTACCCCGTCAGAGTGGGATAAGATTATAGATTGGGTGGCAACTGACTTGAAGCCCTATGGTTATGATATGGTATGCACAGACGGCTTTATTCCTATGCTTGCCAAGGACGAGTCTGGCTATATGACTCATTATGGTTCTATGTCAATCAAGGAACTTGTTGAGAAATGCAAGGCAAAGGGATTGAAAGTCGGAATCTATGATAATCCTCTTTGGCTTCACGGTTCTGATGATACAAAAATTGCGGGAACAGATTATACATTTGGCTCTCTAAGATATAATGGTTCAGACCAGGTTCATAATCCGAAAGATGAGGATAAGTGGTTTGGCTGGATTGTTGCAACTCATGCCGGAGCAAAAGAATATATCGACGGATTTTTCAAGCACTATCATGATTTGGGTATTGATTATATCCGTATGGATTTTATGTCATGGTATGAAGACGGCAAGGACCGCAATATGGGTACTGTAGGCCGTGGGTATGGTAGAGATGTCTATGCCCGTGCTTTGAACTATATTGCCGAATCTGCCAAGAAATATGGAATTTTCACATCCGTTGTGATGCCACACTTGAATGATGATGCCCTTCTTGAGGCTAAATATGGCAATATGGTCCGTATAGTTGCAGATACAGGAGACGGTGGCTGGTGGCATTGCTCTGCATGTGACCGTGGGCAATCATTCGCAAGTTGGCCTAATTGCAACAATATGTTTGACGGTTTTACATACTGGTCACATATAGCGGGCCGAGACAAAGTTATACTTGACGGTGACTTTATCCGCCTTAACACTTTCTCAACAGATGCAGAAAAGGAATTTGTCATTTCCTTGCAACTTATGGCAGGAGGTCCGGTAACTGTTTCTGACCAATATAGCACTATCGGTGACAATACCAAGTTTTACACTAATGAGGAAATGTTAGCCTTGAATGCAGACCGCTTCGTTGGTAAGCCTATAAGTGACAAGTTGAATGATGCAAATAATCAGGTTTGGTTCGGTCAAATGTCGAATGGTGACTATGTTGTTGGTATCTTTAATCGTGACGACAACGCAAAATCTGTAACAGTGAATTTTGCAGACCTTGGTATTTCAGGAGAGTATAATGTTAGAGACTTGTGGAAGCATGCAGACGAAGGAAAAGCGGAATCACTTACCGCAACAGTACCTGCTCATGGATGTAAGATTGTAAAACTTTCAAAATAGGGTAAATGAGGTTAAATATTTTAGCAACGGCACTCCTCTTGATGGGGAGTGCTTGGGGAGTAACAGCCTCTGAAGTTGTCTCTCCAAATGGAAACGTTAGGGTGGATTTCAGCATTGTTGACGGCCGTCCTACATACGAAATGAGTTATAAGGGCAAGACTGTCGTAAAACCGTCACATCTTGGTCTGGAACTTATCGGCTCAACAAATTTGATGGATAAGTTTGAAGAAAAGAATGTTACTTATAGCGACTTTGACGAGACTTGGAAACCTGTTTGGGGTGAGAATAAGGAAATTCGCAACAATTACCGAGAGATGCTTGTTGAACTTTCGCAACCAGCCCATGGCAGATTTATGAATATCCGTTTCCGTGTGTATGACGATGGCGTTGGTTTCCGATATGAGTTTCCTGTTCAGAAATATCTTGATTATTTTCCTGTAAAGGAAGAGCATACACAGTTTGCAATGACTGGCGATCACATTGCGTGGTGGATTGCCGGTGACTATGATACTCAAGAGTATGACTATACTGAGTCTCGACTTTCTCAAGTGAGGAAGTTTATGGAGTCGTCGATTTGCGGTAACGCTTCGCAAAAGCAGTTCTCGCCAACAGGCGTTCAAACTTCTTTGCAGATGAAGACAGATGACGGTCTGTATATTAATATTCACGAGGCTGCTTTAGTTAATTACTCTTGTATGCACCTCAATCTTGATGATGAGAATTTTGTGTTTGAATCATGGCTGACACCAGATGCTCAGGGTGTGAAGGCATACGTGCAGACACCTGACCATACTCCGTGGCGTACTGTTATGGTTAGTGACGATGCCCGCGATATGCTGTCTTCTAACCTTATTCTTAACTTGAATGAGCCGTGTGCTTATGATGATACATCGTGGATTAAGCCTGTTAAATATATTGGTGTCTGGTGGGAGATGATTGGTGCCGGAAAGCAGTGGTCATATACCTACGATTTGCCTTCCATAAAACTGGATAATGTTGACTACTCAAAGGCGAAAAGCCATGGTCAGCACCCAGCCAATACCCAAAACGTAAAGAAGTACATCGACTTTGCCGCGGAGCATGGCTTTGACCAGGTGCTGGTAGAGGGCTGGAACATCGGTTGGGAAGACTGGTTCGGAAAGTCAAAAGATTATGTCTTTGATTTCGTAACTCCTTATCCGGACTTTGATATAGATTATCTTAATAAGTATGCTCATTCTAAGGGCGTTAAGTTAATGATGCACCACGAGACTTCCGGCTCTGTCCGAAATTATGAGCGTCACATGGATGAGGCATATAGATTGATGGAAAAGTATGGCTATAATTCTGTAAAGAGCGGATATGTAGGCAATATCATTCCACGAGGAGAGCACCATTACGGTCAATGGATGGTTAATCACTATCTTTATGCCGTTACAGAGGCGGCAAAGCATAAGATTATGGTTAATGCCCATGAAGCAGTTAGGCCGACAGGTCTTTGCAGAACTTATCCAAACCTTATTGGCAATGAGAGTGCTCGTGGTACAGAGTATGAGTCTTTTGCAGGAAATAAGCCGTTCCATACAACCGTTTTACCGTTTACACGTCTTCAGGGAGGCCCGATGGATTATACTCCTGGTATCTTTGAAATGGATATGAAAAAGGTAAATCCAACCAGTCCGGGGCATGTTAATAGTACTCTTGCCCGCCAGTTGGCTCTTTATGTAACTATGTACAGTCCGTTGCAGATGGCTGCCGACGTGCCTGAGGTATATAACCGTTTCCTTGATGCTTTCCAGTTTATTAAGGATGTTGCAGTTGATTGGGATGAGAGCCGTTATCTTGAGGCTGAGCCTGGGCGATATATTGTTGCTGCCCGTAAGGCTAAAGGCGGGGATGACTGGTATGTTGGCTGCACTGCAAGTGAGCACGGTCATGAATCAACACTAAGCCTTGACTTCCTCGATAAAGGTAGAAAATATGAAGCAATCATTTATGCAGATGCCGATGATGCACACTACCTGACAAATCCACAGGCTTATAAGATAACTAAGAAAACAGTTACTTCTAAAACTAAACTAAAGATGAAGGCTGCTCCTGGTGGAGGATATGCAATTTCAATTAAACCGTTATAATTTTAAAATTTAGATAATATGAAAAACGTAAGAAGAATTATTTTGTCGTTGGCGATGATTTTGTTTGCAGTATCAGCAAATGCTGGTCGCCTTTGGATTATTGGTGATGCAACACCGTATGGATGGGATTTGGATAATGCAACAGCACTATTGTCAAGTCCTGAAAAAGAAACCGTTTATACCGGAACTATTCACTTGAAAGCCGGAATGGAATTTAAGTTTGCAACGGCTCCTGAATTTGGAAGCGAAGAATTTGGTGGTGCATTAGATGCAACTATGGTTGATGGTAAAATCAATCTTGCAACGGGTAGCAACGATAGTGGTTATGCAAAATTAAAAGTAGAGAATGACGGTAATTATTTTATTACCGTGGATACACAAAATCTTGTTGCAACGTTTGTTTTGTCGGCATATCAAGATGCAGAACTTCGACATTGTTCTTTATTTATGGTAGGCGATGCAACGGAAAATGGTTGGGATATTATGAAAGGAACGCCACTTTATCAGGACTCAGAGGAACCATATATTTATAGAGCGGAAAATCTTTCATTGAAGGTTGGCGAGTTTAAGATTGCTACTTCCTTGAGAGGTGCTTGCACATGGGATCCAAAATACTGGTATTTTAGAGATGCAAATGACAGTGGAAAGATTGCTCTTGCTCAAGAAGGCGATTTAAAGTGGAATATCAGTGAGGAAAAACAGTACAATATAACTGTAAATACAAAAGATTTAACAATTGTAATAGGATTACCTGCCCCGAGTGGTATCGAAAGTGTTGAAGTAGAGGAGTCTGAGCAAAAAGCGGAATATTACAATCTGATGGGAGTTAGAGTGATGAATCCGCAACCTGGATTGTATATTCGCAAGACAGGATCTAAAAGTGAAAAAGTCTTTGTAACTGAGTTCAGATAAACCACTGTCCCCCTATTTGTGTATGATAAATGTTAATTTAATAAAAAAATTAACAAGGTCTTGCGGATTTTGTTGTTTATTAAATAATTCGTACCTTTGCGGTCTGAAAATTAATACATTAATTTAATAAGGCTTATGAAAGCATTTGTATTCCCTGGACAGGGCGCGCAGTTTGTAGGTATGGGTAAGGACCTGTACGAAAACAATGCAACTGCCAAAGAATTGTTTGAGAAAGCAAACGAAATTTTAGGTTTTAGAATCACAGATTTGATGTTCGAAGGAACAGAAGAAGATTTGCGCCAAACAAAGGTTACACAACCGGCAATCTTCTTGCATTCTGTAATCCTTGCCAAGACAATGGGCGAGGAATTCAAACCGGAAATGGTTGCAGGTCACTCACTTGGTGAGTTCTCAGCACTTGTAGCAGCAGGCGCACTTTCTTTTGAAGATGGCTTGAAGTTGGTTGCAACACGTGCAATGGCTATGCAAAAGGCGTGTGAGGCACAACCATCAACAATGGCTGCTATTCTTGGTTTGACTAACGAACAAGTAGAGGAAATATGCGCGTCAATCGACGCAATCGTTGCTCCGGCTAACTATAACTGCCCGGGTCAAGTTGTTATCTCAGGTACAGAAGAAGGTATCGACGCTGCATGCGAAAAGGCTACTGCTGCTGGTGCTCGCCGCGCTTTGAAATTGAAGGTTGGTGGCGCGTTCCACTCTCCGTTGATGCAACCAGCACACGAAGAATTGGCTAACGCTATCAATGCTGCTCAATTTGCAACACCTATCTGCCCTGTTTATCAAGACGTTGACGCTAAACCTCACACAGATGCAGAAGAAATCAAGGCTAACTTGATTGCTCAGTTGACTGCTCCAGTTAAATGGACACAAATCGTTCAAGCAATGATTGCTGATGGTGCTGATGATTTTACAGAACTTGGCCCTGGCACAGTACTCCAAGGTCTTGTTAAGAAAATCGACCGTAACGTTGCTACTTCTGGCCGTCAATAAGGATATTTCAATAAATCAAAAAAACGAACCAATGGCGAATGCTGTTGGTTCGCTTTTTTTGTGCTTGGTAAAGATTAATTCGGGTCAGTAGTGTTGTGTACTTATGGGGGAATATATGGTTATTTTCGTTTGGTGCTTAGACAACTTTTAATTGTTTTGGTAAATTTAGTAACATTTTTTTGTTTTTTACTTTATATTTGTAGTTTTTTTAGTAAATTTGCAGGTAAATATATTCTAAATTATTAACTAAAAAAGAATTGTAATGAAAAAAATTAATCTCGTTTTGTTAACGGCATTGAGTTTGATTGCAGCACCATTGCAGGCACAGACTATTTTGTCGGAGGATTTCGAGACTGGTTCAACAGTTGATTACGACCCGAATTTTAGTTCAGGTTGGACAACTGAGGACAGTTATTTGGGGAATACAACTAAGTATCGTTGGCATATTTATTATGCTTCTAAGGGAACGATTGGTGGTACGCATTGTGCTGGATGTGATGCTTCTATGTTTGAAAGTCCTGCAGATGGAACTGGACCGCGTGAAGAGATGCTGTTGTCACCAGAGTTGACGCTTGATGATACTTATCAGTTGTCGTTCAACTGGAAAGCAGCAAGTGCTTCCGCCTTGGATAATCAAGAATATGATTTTCAAGTTCGAGTTGTTGAGGACGGTGATTTGAAGAATGCTGTTACAGTATGGTCTTTCCAGGATGCAGAGGCTCTTAAGGAAAGTGGCGTTGCAAACTTTCCATGGTCTGGTTGGACAGTCTATAATTCTAAGATTGGTCTGGAAAAATTTAAAGGAAAGAAAGTTAAGTTGGCATTTGTCTATAAGATGCTAAAAAAAATTGCTAATGTTGTCTATCTTGATGATGTCAAGGTTTCGAAGTACACTCCGCAAACAGCGCCTGTTGCAACATTGTCAAAGACGTTGTATAATTTTGGAGATGTATTCATTGGCGAAAAAGTTTGGTCAGAGGTTATTACTCTTAAAAATACAGGAACAAGCGGTTTGACAATCAGTGATGTAGAATTGCCGAATGGTTTTGGTACAAATTTAGACGTTTCAAAAGTTAATTTGGGAAAGAATGAGTCTGTTGATTTCCAGATTTCGTATTCATCAAATTTAACAAGTTCAACAGATGGAAAGATTGTCATCAAGACTAATGGAGGCGATGCTTCACTTCGCGTTGTTGCCAATAAGGTAGCGTTACCGGAAGGCGCAACTTTTGAAGGCTTTGAAAAGGGTTGTCCACCAGTTGGATGGACAGCAAAGAGTTGGTCTGCAACAAACTATGCTCTTGAGGGGGATCTTTCTGCTTATGCGTCAGCAATCCTTGACGGTGCATGTGAGTTGACAACACCAAGACTTGACTTGTCACAAGGAAAACACAGTGTGTCATTTACTGGCTTTAATAATTTTGACAGTGACGTTGAAGGAGCAGCCCCTGCTAATGACGTAACTTTGCAGTTCTCAAAGGATGGTGGAGCAACATGGACTACAGTCTGGACTTCTGCTGTTATAAACGGAATGGATAATGCAAGGGTTGATTTGGGCTCTCCAGCCTCTGACAATTGCTATTTGAAGTGGGTTTACAGTGCAATTACTTATGATGAGGAATATATTCCTGAAACTTCTATTTTCTTCCTTGACCGGGTTGTTCTGCCAAAGATGTATGGCGCAGAAGGTAAACCGTCTGCATCCAAGTGCGTAACGCCTGCTAACAATGCAGTTGATGTGTTTAATTCAAATGTTGTCCTTT
>ENA-ORPF01000164-ORPF01000164.1-human-gut-metagenome-genome-assembly--contig:-NODE-164-length-70376-cov-4.809602_pt1 | contig 70376 bp, 55 predicted proteins | sample MGYA00242140_ERZ509070 | MGnify/ENA primary metagenome ERZ509070 (study PRJEB26280, sample SAMEA2338713) | human gut metagenome | biome: human gut; feature: human-associated habitat; material: faeces... | reverse complement strand
CGCGAGCTGGGTTCAGAACGTCGTGAGACAGTTCGGTCCCTATCCGGCGTGGGCGTAGGATATTTGAGAGGAGCTGTCCTTAGTACGAGAGGACCGGGATGGACTGACCTCTGGTGCATCGGTTGAGCCACCAGGCTCATGGCCGAGTAGCCAAGTCGGGACGGGATAAACGCTGAAGGCATCTAAGCGTGAAGCCCCCCTCAAGATGAGATATCCCATAGAGTTAATCTAGTAAGACCCCTTGAAGACGACGAGGTAGATAGGCAGAAGGTGGAAGTGTGGTGACATATGGAGCTGATCTGTACTAATAGGTCGAGGGCTTAACCGAAAGAGGTTAAGGTTTGGATAGAACAAAGAGAGTTATTCTTAAGGAAAGTACGAAAGTACTTGACAGGATACGGATGTATAAGATATATTTAATGTGCAGTTTTGAAGGAGCAATCTATTCCTTTAGATAGGGGTGTGGTGAAGTGGTATCATAGGGGTCTCCAAAACCTTTGGTGGGAGTTCGATTCTCTCCACCCCTGTTATAGTTTTATATAAGTTAGAAGATAGTTTTTGCATTAGGAGATAATGTAAAAGCTTTTTTTATTTTAATTTAGTATCTTATGAAATAAAGTTTATCAGCTTATTGTCAAAGCAACTTATGCGATATGACTAAAAGATAAAGCTATTTATTAAACTTATGTAAATCATAATTATAAATATTGCGTCAGAAATAATATAATGTTATCATTAAGAAGATATGTATATAATCAATTATTATAGCATAATTAATAATATATTCAGGAGCGTATATGGTAGACAGCAGCTATTTTAAGAATAATAAGAACAATGGTAATAGAGCGGGCGGTAAGAATAACGGCAAATTAATGGACAGGTTAAAGCAGCATAAGTGGATACCACTTGTTGTAATTATAGTATTAGCACTTGCAATGATTGCAATTCAGTATTTTATGTTAGATGTACTTCAATATACAAGACAGATGGCAGAACAGCAGAAAGAGGGATTTATTAATATATATCCTATAATCAATAATTTGCTTTAAAGAACATTTAGCATTTTAAAATAGAAAAATTTAAAATGCTAAAATTTTAAAATATTCAAAGCTTAGAAGGTTATAATAAATAAGGTCTTAAAAGTCAAAATACGCAAATTCCCACCTAGAGATGGAGGAGAATTATGCAGTTTTTGATTTTTAAGACCTTATTTATTTGATTTTAATTGTTCCCCAATATTAAATTGTATGTGTTTAAGTTTACGTGTTATTAGAAATAGAAATTAAGACTTATAAGACAAGATAGATTTATAAGATAAGATAGATTTATAGGACAAAATAGACTTATAGGAAAATGTGACTTATAGGACAAAATGTGTTGATAGAAACCGTCCTCAGACCTTTAATTTCAATGGCTGAGGGCGGTTTAATCTTTTTTGAAATAACTTTGATGGTGGTTAAAATATATTGATAAAAAACTTATATTCAATTTCAAATAAAAGAGATAATTAACAAATGTAAGAAAATAGATAATACATATTGACTTTATAAATAATATGCTTTACTATTTAGATAGATTTCTAATTAGATAATTTTCTAAATAGAATGAAATTATAATACAGCGCTGAATGGAACAATAATTAGGCAAAGTTAGGAAGTGATATGTTTGGCATTTGCAGATACTTTTAAGGCATTATCTGACCCGGCAAGGAGGGATATTTTAGAGATGTTAAAGAATAAGCCTCTTTCGGCGGGAGAGATTGCTAAACAGTTCGATATGACACAAGCCACAGTATCATATCATTTGAAAGTATTAAAAAAGGCAGATTTAATAAGAGAAAATAGAAAAAAGAATTTTATTTACTATGAATTAAATCTCACAGTACTAGAGGAACTGATGATGTGGTTATCTGATTTAAAGAATAAAGAAAATTAGGAGGAAAAGTATCTATGAAAGATAATAATACTGATTATCAAAATGATAATAGCTGTAATAATTCTAATATAAGCCTTTCAATGGCAGTAATATCGGTTATCGCTACATTGCTACCAATTATTATAGGATTGGCGTTATGGAATAAGCTTCCCGATGAATTGCCTGTTCATTGGGGAATTAAAGGCAATGTAGACAGATTGGCGACTAAGGCTGAGGGAATATTTATAATGCCTTGTCTGTGTGCAATTATCCAGATTGGTGTACTTATTAAATTATATATTGACCCAAGAAAAGAGCAGATTCATCATAAACCTGTACTTGTATCAATATGGATTGTTCCATTGATTACCATTTTAATTAATGTACTTATATATATAATAGCACTTGGTGGTAAAGTAAGTATGACAATGGCAGTATTTTTTATCATTGGTGTTATGTTTATAGGGCTTGGTAATTATATGCCAAAGTTGAAACAGAATTATACAATAGGAATTAAAGTTCCGTGGACATTAAATAGCGAAGAGAATTGGAATATGACACATAGAATGGCAGGTAAGCTATATGTTGTAGCAGGTGTTATTTCAATAATAATTGCATTGCTTAATAATGTATTAAGTGATGAAGTGACAATTATTATATTTATGGTTGTATTTCTTGTGACAGGCATAGGAAGTGTTGCTTATTCATTCTGGCTTTATAAGGTCAAGGGCCTTTAATAAATTGTATTATATCAAGATGTCCCCAGCCCTGCTGATTGGTGGCAAGATTGACTTTGTGACAGCATTTTTTAAGCCGTTGGCGGATTTCGTCAGGAGTATAATCGTGATTATTAAGAACACGGGCGATTGCACCGCTTACAATTGGTGCAGACATGGATGTTCCGCTTTTGGTGGAATATCCATTTTTTTTATTACTGCACGCTGTGATATTAGAGCCAGTGACAACAAGTTCGGGCTTAAGAATGCCATCAAGAGTAGGACCGCGGCCGGAATTAAATGTCTTATCATCAATAGAGCCAACGGTAATGACAAGGCGGCTTGTGCCGGGTGCGGTTATGCTGTGGGACTTTGGACCGCTATTACCGGCAGCGGCAACAACAATAATGCCTTCATTCCACATATTTTCCACATTTTTTATTAGTTCAGAAGTATTGGAGGGGTTGTGGGTAGTGCCAAAGGAAATATTTACTATTTTTATATTGTAAATATCTTTATTATTGATTATCCATTTAGTGCCTTTAATAACATTTTCTATATTGCCATTGCCGTTGGAGTCAAGCACCTTAACAGATATAATCTGGCTCATAGGGGCTATTCCTTTGAATCGGCCGTGACTTGCATAGCCATCGCCTGCGATTATGCCTGAAACGTGCGTGCCGTGACCGCTGTCATCATATGGAAATACTCTATTATTAATAAAATCTTTAAATGCGATTATCCGGTTTCCAAAATCTATATGCTTATATATGCCTGTATCAAGTACAGCAACACCTATATTATTATTCATATCTATCCTCAGTTATGCTCTATATAAATATTTTATTCATAATAATTGTGATTGGTGCGTTGATTATTGATGTCTTATATTTGCTTTTTGTATTAAAATCTTATATAATATTCAAATACATAATACATTTAAGTAATTGGAATTGCTTTTATCTGAGATTTTCGAGTAGAAAGTTTTTATGTAAGATTAAAGGCATTGATAATATGTATAATATTCGTGAAAAGTGAGAGGTTGCGTTATGGACAAGAAAAGAATTGTTGTTGCATTAGGAAGAAATGCTTTCGGAGAAACATTCCCAGAACAGCAGGCAAATGTTAAGAAAGCAGCTAAGGCTATTGCAGATTTAGTAGAAGCTAAGTATCAGATAGTAATTACACACAGCAATGGTCCTCAGGTTGGTATGATTCAGACAGCTATGACAGAATTTGCAAGACTTGAGCCAGAAGACAGGACTGTTGCTCCTATGTCAGTATGTGGTGCTATGAGTGAAGGCTATATAGGTTATGATTTACAGAATGCAATCAGGGAGGAGCTTCTTAACAGAGGTATCTATAAGACAGTTTCAACAATTATAACTCAGGTAAGAGTTGATCCTTTTGATATAGCATTTTCTGAGCCTTCTAAGATAATCGGAAGATATATGACTAAGGAAGAAGCTGAAGCAGAGGAAGAAAAGGGTAACTATGTAGTTGAAGAAGAACCAGGCAGGTTCAGAAGAATAATTGCAGCTCCAATGCCTATTGATATATATGAGATTGATGCTGTTAAGGCACTTCTTTCGGCAGATCAGATTGTTATTGCTGCCGGTGGTGGTGGAATTCCAGTATTACAGCAAGGTTCACACCTTAAGGGTGCATCAGCTATTATAGAGAAGGATTACACAGCAGCTAAGCTTGCAGAACTTGTCGGAGCAGATACATTATTATTCCTTACAGCTTATGATAAGCTAACAATTGGCAAGGGAACAGCTGACGAGAAGGTATTTGACAATGTATCAGCAGCAGATCTTCACCAGTATATTAAAGCTGGACATTTCCCAGCTAAGACAACATTCCCTAAGGTAGATGCATCAATTAGATTTGTTGCAGCTGATTCAGACAGAAAGGCAGTTATTGCTAATCTTGAGCAGGCTAAAGAAGGCTTAGACGGAAAGGCAGGAACTACAATAACAGCTTAACTGGGTGACATATAATGGAACCTGCACAACAATAAGTGGTTCAATTACAACATATATTTGATGAATTACAACATCTCTCGATAATATATATAATTATGTGGTAGAATATGGTTATAATAATTATCAGGAGGTGTTGTTTTGCTTTTAATGGGGATGCAAAAGAAGAATTCAGATATGGATAGTCTGATGGAACATTTAGAATTTAAGGGTATTAATGTATTGAATGTATTTGAGGAAGGGAGGGTTAATAATCTGCTGTGGCAGATGAATACAAGAAAGAATAATGAACTGTTTATTAAGCACAGGTATGTTGTGTTATTTATATCATATGAAATGCTTAATGACATTAAAGGAGTATATTATCTGGAGCTTGTTAAGAAATTATCAGAACAGGGGAAGATTAAATTATATGTAGTCAACAACCATATTAAGATTAAGAATTTGCCCAAAAGAGGTGGCTGGCTTGAAAGTATTATATGTGATTGTGAGGAGTGCGAGGACAATTATGAGATGAATTGTAAGATGTATCAGCTTGCTGATGATATTGTGTGTAATGTTGTCAATGATATATTCAATCAGAATACTTGCAATTAATCCCAATTCCATCTATAATTGTAATGTTTAACATTACTGGAGGTTATGATTAATGATTAGTGCAAACAATGTAACACTTCGTATAGGTAAAAAGGCCCTTTTTGAAGATGTAAATATTAAGTTTACAGAAGGTAACTGCTATGGTCTTATCGGTGCTAATGGTGCAGGTAAGTCAACATTTTTAAAAATACTTACTGGTCAGATTGAACCAAGTAAGGGAGATGTATCTATTACACCAGGTCAGAGATTATCATTCCTTGAACAGGACCACTTCAAGTATGATGAGTACACTGTATTAGATACTGTTATTATGGGTAACACACGCCTTTATGAAATAATGAAAGAAAAAGAAGCAATATATGCTAAAGAAGATTTCACAGAGGAAGATGGTAATAAGGCAAGTGAGCTTGAAGCAGAGTTCGCTGATATGAATGGCTGGGAAGCAGAATCAGATGCTGCACAGCTTCTTAACGGGCTTGGAATTACTACAGATCTTCATTATAAGCTTATGTCAGAACTTAATGGTAGTGAGAAGGTTAAGGTTCTTCTTGCTAAGGCTTTATTTGGTAATCCTGATATTCTTTTATTAGATGAGCCTACTAACCACCTTGATCTTGATGCTATTGCGTGGCTTGAAGAATTCCTTATTAATTTTGATAATACTGTTATCGTTGTATCACACGACAGATATTTCCTTAATAAGGTATGTACACAGATTGCAGATATTGATTATGCCAAAATTCAGCTTTATGCTGGTAACTATGATTTCTGGTATGAATCAAGCCAGCTTATTATTAAGCAGATGAAGGAAGCTAATAAGAAGAAGGAAGAAAAGATTAAGGAACTTCAGGATTTTATTCAGAGATTCTCAGCTAATGCGTCTAAGTCTAAGCAGGCTACTTCAAGAAAGAGAGCATTAGAGAAGATTGAACTTGATGAAATCAGACCATCAAGCAGAAAGTATCCTTATATAGATTTCAGACCAGCAAGAGAGATTGGTAATGAAGTACTTCAGGTTGAAGGTATTTCTAAGACAATTGATGGTGTTAAGGTGCTTGATAATATATCATTTATTGTTAATAAAGATGACAAGATTGCATTTGTTGGTTCTAATGAATTAGCAACTACAACTTTATTTAATATTCTTACAGGTAATATGGAGCCAGATGAGGGTTCATACAAATGGGGTGTAACAACTTCACAGGCATATTTCCCTAAGGATAGTGCGGCAGAGTTCAACAGAGAGGATACAATTGTTGAATGGCTTACACAGTATTCACCAGATCCAGATCCTACATATGTAAGAGGTTTCCTTGGACGTATGTTATTTGCTGGAGATGATGGTGTTAAGAAGGTTAAGGTACTTTCCGGTGGAGAGAAGGTTAGATGTCTTATATCCAAGATGATGATTATGGGTTCTAATGTACTTATATTTGATGACCCTACTAACCACCTTGATATGGAGTCTATTACAGCACTTAATAATGGACTGATTAAGTTCCCAGGTGTGGCACTTTTCACATCACACGATCATCAGTTCATTCAGACTACAGCTAACAGAATTATGGAAATCGTTCCATCAGGGCAGCTTATTGATAAGATTACAACTTACGATGAGTATCTTGAGAGCGATGAGATGGCAAGAAAACGTCAGGGATTTGCAGAAGCTGCAAGTGATGATGAAGATTAATTATTAATGCTTAGGATGGGGTTGTCACGAATGTGGCATCCCCATATATTAGTATTAGTCAGGTGTTGATAGCTTATGTATGCAATATAAGTGTGTATACACAAGCTGTTATTACCTAATTTTAATAGTAGTATATGGAGGAGTTAGATATATGGCTTCAGGCAGAAGTAAAAGTACAGGCAAGAAGACCAGCAGTACCAAAAGAAAGACGACGTCTAACAGCAAATCAGGTAAAACTTCATATTCAGGAAATAGCAATACAACTAAGAAAAGCTCTAATTCCAAAGGAAATGGCACGAAAAGCTCTAATACAAGAGGTTCTGGTTCGAGAAGTTCATCTTCAAGAAATACAGGAAGCAATTCATCGCAGGTGAATAACCAGCTAAGGGATGAGATAGTTCTTTTAATAGCTTTAGCGTGTACAATTATCCTCCTGCTCAGTAATTTTAATATGGCAGGAATTGTTGGGCGTTCAATTAAATGGTTTATGTTTGGACTATTTGGAATTGCTGCTTATATAGTTCCGGTAATTATAGCTGTAAGTATTATGTTTATGCTTGCCAATAAAGATATTATCGGAGTTATGAAGATTAAAGCAGCTATGGCATATGTATTGTCGGTTATTGCGGCAGCTTTGTGGCAGAGAGTTACTAATGTGCCGGATATAAAAGAGTCGGTTGGTACATATTTTACATATTGTTCAGAGTATAAGACTGGAGGCGGCCTGTTTGGAGGGATATTATGTAAGATGTTAAATCCACTGGGTATGGCAGGTTCTTTAGTTATACTTATAATTCTTGCTATTATCTGTATAATCGTTATTACAGAGAAATCATTTATCAAAGGTATCCGTAATAGCGGAGAGAGGATAGTAAGTGAGGCAAGAAAAGATTATTCAGAATATAAGGAACATTCCAATCGTGTAAGAATGGCACAGAAAGAAGCAAGAGAAGAAGCCTCTGCTAATGCACGTATGAATAATGTTGTTAGGGGTGTTACTAATGACCTTACAATATATGATGATAACAGGAATGAAGGTTCAGATATAGATATAACAGAGATAGAGGCCGTGGATAATGAAGATGATATGTATAGTGATGATATATATGATCCGTTGATTACACCTATGCCTCGTATAAGCAGAGAGCCAGTATGGGAGCTGCATACAGATAGTGCGTCAGAAGAAAATGAAAGCGAACATCGGGACGAGATGGTTGATTTGGACGAGTCATATGACATACCTGATAAAGATGATAATATGTCAGAAGATGTATCAGATATGACTGATATATCAGGTATGGCTAATGTATCAGGTATGGTTAATGTAACAGATATGACTGATATATCAGGTGTGGCTAATATATCAGGTATGGCTAATGTATCAGATATGACTAATACATCAGATACGGATAATACGTCAGATGTGTCTAATCCATCTGAGACAGAGGATATGCAGGTTAAAGAAAATACAGCTGATTCATCGGCTGAAAGTTCTAAGCAGTATAAGTTCCCGCCAGTCAGCCTGCTTAACCGCAATACTAATTCGAAAGCTTCTAATCTTGAGCGTGAGAACAAAGATACAGCAATCACATTAAAGCAGACATTGCAGAACTTTGGTGTTAAGGTTGATATTACAGATATAAGCTGTGGCCCATCAGTAACAAGATACGAATTAAAGCCTGAGCTTGGTGTTAAGGTAAGCAGGATAGTATCTTTAGCAGATGATATTAAGTTAAGCCTTGCGGCAGCAGATATAAGAATAGAAGCACCTATTCCAGGTAAATCAGCCATAGGAATAGAAGTCCCTAATAAAGAGGCAGGCAGTGTATTCTTAAGAGAGCTAATAGAAACTGATACATTTAAGAATACTTCGTCAAAGATTGCATTTGCGGCAGGTAAGGATATAGCAGGAAAGACCATTGTTGCAGATATAGCAAGAATGCCTCACCTTCTTATTGCAGGAGCTACTGGTTCAGGTAAATCAGTATGTATTAACACAATTATAATGAGTATTTTATATAAGGCACGCCCTGATGAAGTAAAGCTTATTATGGTTGACCCTAAGGTTGTTGAGTTAAGCATATATAATGGAATACCACATTTGCTGCTTCCAGTTGTGACAGAGCCTAAGAAGGCGGCAGGTGCTCTTAACTGGGCAGTCAATGAGATGGATACAAGATATAAGAAGTTTGCAGGTGTTGGTGCACGTAGTCTTAAGGGCTATAATGACATAGCTGCAAAGATGGAATTCAAAGAAGGAGAAGTTCCTGTTGAAAAGCTGCCGGAGATAGTTATAATTATTGATGAGCTTGCGGATCTTATGATGGTAGCACCGGGAGAGGTCGAAGGTGCAATATGCAGGCTTGCACAGCTTGCAAGAGCGGCAGGTATCCATATGGTTATAGCAACCCAGCGGCCATCTGTTAATGTAATAACCGGACTTATTAAGGCAAATGTACCATCAAGAATAGCATTTTCCGTATCATCGGGTGTTGACTCAAGAACTATACTTGATATGAATGGTGCAGAAAAGCTGTTAGGTAAAGGTGATATGTTATACTTTCCATCTAATATACCTAAGCCAATCAGGGTTCAGGGAGCATTTGTGTCAGATGAAGAAGTGTCAAAGGTTGTGCAGTTCCTTAAAGATAATATGTCAGGCGAGGTTAATTACGATGAGAGCATAACGGAGACTGCCATAGCTTCAAAAGCCAGTGGACAGGCAGCAGAACAGCAGGATGACCGAGATTCATTATTTGCAGATGCAGGACGTTTTGTTATTGAGAAAGAGAGAGGTTCAATTGGAATGTTACAAAGACAGTTTAAGATTGGCTTCAACAGGGCAGGACGAATAATGGACCAGTTAGCAGATGCCGGTGTTGTAGGACCAGAGATTGGCACTAAGCCAAGGAAGGTGCTTATGACAGCAGAGGAATTTGAAGAATTTATTAAAAATATATAATGAATATATGTACAAAATAGATTATATATGATATATGTAGTAGCATAAGTATCATAGTCAGGGCATTAGTCCTGTCATTATAATTACGCTGCGGGAAAGGATGAAATTATGGAAATTAAGAGCGATATTCAGATAGCACAGGAAGCACATTTAGAGAATATTAAAGATGTTGCGGCAAAGGTTGGAGTAACAGAAGACGAACTTGAAATGTATGGAAAGTATAAGGCTAAGTTATCAGATGAGCTTATCCACAGAGTAGAGAATAACGAAGATGGAAAGCTTGTTCTTATTACAGCTATCAATCCAACTCCGGCAGGTGAGGGAAAGACTACAATAAGTCTTGGACTCACAGAAGCACTTAACCAGAAAGGAATAAGTGCAATTGCTGCATTAAGAGAACCATCATTAGGACCTTGCTTTGGCATAAAGGGAGGAGCTGCCGGCGGCGGATACGCACAGGCTGTTCCTATGGAAGATCTTAATTTGCATTTTACTGGTGATTTCCACGCGATAACATCAGCTAACAACCTTCTTGCAGCAATGCTTGATAATCATATACATCAGGGTAATGCTCTTGGAATAGATACTAAGAGAATTGTATGGAAGAGATGTATGGATATGAATGATAGAACTCTTAGGAATATCGTAATCGGACTTGGTGACAAGCCTAATGGTGTTACAAGAGAAGATCATTTTATAATTACAGTAGCCTCAGAGATTATGGCTATACTCTGTCTTGCTGAGGATATGAAAGATTTAAAGGAAAGAATTGACAAGATAATTGTTGCATATAATTATGCAGGAGATCCTGTTACAGCCAAGGATTTAAAGGCAACAGGAGCTATGGCAGCTTTATTAAAAGATGCAATAAAGCCTAATATGATTCAGACACTAGAGAATACACCTGTGCTTGTACACGGTGGACCATTTGCCAATATTGCACACGGATGTAATTCTGTAAGAGCAACAAAGCTTGCTTTAAAGCTGGCAGATATTGCTGTTACTGAGGCTGGTTTCGGTGCAGATCTTGGAGCTGAGAAGTTCTTTGATATTAAGTGCAGAAAGGCTGGACTTAAGCCTGATGCAGTTGTTATTGTAGCTACTGTTAAGGCATTAAAATACAATGGTGGAGTTCCTAAGCAGGAATTATCAAAGCCAGATATGGAAGCTTTAAAGAATGGTATAGTAAACCTTGATAAACATATTGAGAATATTCACAAGTATGGTGTACCTGTAGTTGTTACACTCAACTCATTTGTGACAGATACAGAGGAAGAATATGAATTCATAAAGAAGCACTGTGAAGAATTAGGCTGTGAATTTGCATTATCTAATGTATGGGCAGACGGCGGAGCAGGCGGAATAGAACTTGCAGATAAGGTGCTTGCTTCATTTGATAAGAAGAGCAATTTTAAGCCTTTATATGAAGATGAACTTCCATTAGAGGATAAGATTATGACAATAGCTAAAGAAATATATGGAGCAGATGGTGTTACATATGATTCTAAGGCTAAGAAGGAACTTGACCATATTACACAGATGGGCTTTGGAAATCTTCCTGTATGTATGGCTAAGACACAGTATTCTTTGTCTGATGATGCATCTAAGTTAGGAAGACCAGAAGGTTTTACAATTAATATTAGAGAAGTGTATGTTGATGCTGGTGCAGGCTTTGTTGTAGCACTTACAGGAAAAGTTCTTACTATGCCAGGACTTCCTAAAGTGCCAGCGGCAGAAGGCATTGATTATGATGAAGAGAATGAGAAGATAACAGGATTATTCTAGGTGTCTTGAAAAGAAAGGAGCAGTTATGCAGTTAAAAGATATTTTGGATATATGCAGAGCTAATGAAGTAGAACATTTTGAATATACAGTTGTTAATGGTGATATTAATACAACTGTTACAGGTATTGCTTCTGACTCAAGAAAAGTAACAGACGGAGGTATCTTTGTCTGCATAGTTGGTTCGGTAAGCGATGGACATAAATATATAGAGCAGGTTAAGGATAAGGCGGCTGTAATAGTTGTACAGAAGGGATCACAGTATAATACAGAGAAGATACCGGCAGCAGTTATAGAATGTGATAATACAAGACTTGCCCTTGCACTTATGTCAGCAGCATTTTACGGCAATCCTGATAAGAAGTTGTTTACAATTGGAATTACAGGAACTAAGGGTAAGACAACTACAACTTATATGATAAAGAATGTTCTTTGTGCGTGTGGAATAAAGACAGGTCTTATCGGAACTATCGAGACAGTTATAGGAGATGAGGCTGTTCCGTCCTGCAATACAACACCTGAGTCAATACAGATTCATAAAACCTTCAGGAAAATGGTTGATGAGGGATGTAAGGCAGTAGTTATGGAGGTATCCTCACAGGGCTTAAAGCTTGACAGAACTGCAGGTATTGTATTTGACATCGGAGTATTTACTAATCTTGAGCCTGATCATATCGGTCCTAATGAGCACGCTTCATTTGAGGAGTACCTTGAATGTAAGGCTAAGCTTTTTAAGCAGTGCAAGACAGGAATAGTCAATGCAGATGATAAGCATACAGCTGATATATTAAGAGACTCTGTATGCAGTGTTGAGAAGTATGGCATATCAGAAGATTCAGACATAAAGGCAAGTGATATCAAGTTGTTCCATGAGAGAGGAAAGATAGGTCTTACTTATAAGTGTAGTGGTCTTGTCAATATGGATGTGGAACTTTCACTTCCGGGAATGTTCTCAGTATATAATTCATTGTGTGCAATAGCTGTTACAAGACATTTTAATGTGGATAATGCTATTGTTGAAAATGTATTGAAAGATGTAAAGGTTAAAGGAAGAATAGAGCTTGTTCCAGTATCTGATAAGTTTACTCTTATGATTGATTATGCTCATAATGCGATGTCCTTAGAGAGTATTTTAAAGACACTTAAAGAGTACAATCCACATAGACTTGTATGCCTGTTTGGCTGTGGTGGCAACCGCTCTAAAGAGAGAAGATTTGAGATGGGTGAAGTGTCTGGAAGATTAGCAGACCTTACGATTATAACATCTGATAATCCAAGATTTGAAGAGCCTCTTGCTATTATGGAAGATATTAAGACTGGAATTAACAGGACTACAGGTAAGCATATTGATATTGCAGACAGAAAAGAAGCTATTAAATATGCTATTGAGAATGGTGAACCTGGAGATATTATCGTGCTTGCAGGTAAGGGACACGAAGATTATCAGGAGATAAAAGGCGTTAAATATCCTATGGACGAACGTGTTCTTATATCAGAAGTTCTTGAAGAATTAAAGGAGAAAAATGTACGCTGATATAATAATAGATATTTCACACGAACAGCTTGATAAGACATTCCAATATGCTGTGCCTGATGATATGGATGGTAGTGTTGATATCGGAACATCTGTAAGAGTGCCTTTTGGAAAAGGTAACAGAATTATAACAGGATATGTAATTGGTTTAACTGATAAGCCATCATATCCTGTTGATAAGATAAAGAGCATTGACAGTGTTGTTACAGGAAAAGTAAATGTCGCTAAAAGTATGATAAAGCTTGCAGCGTGGCTGAAACGGCATTATGGCTGTACTATGAATCAGGCATTAAAGACGGTTATTCCGGTTAAGGACGAGGTCGGACATAGGCAGAAAAAGTCTGTCTGCCTTTTGGTTGATACTAAAAAGGCACAAGAACTTATAAGCATATATGAGAAAAAAGCGAAAGCCAAGTACAGGCTTATGTGTGCACTTATTGATGAACCTGTTATTGATATGGAGATAGTAAAAGACAAGCTTAATATTTCGCCAGCAACAGTAAAGGCACTTGAAGCAGACGGAATTATAAATGTCAAGGTTGAAAGTTACTATAGAAATCCTGTGTCTGATAAGCACATTTTTAATAAAAAGGTTGTGCTTAACGAGGAACAGCAAAGAGCCGTTGATACAATAGTGGAGGATTATGATAATAGAGCGTTCAATACATATCTTATACGAGGAGTAACCGGAAGCGGAAAGACAGAAGTGTATCTTGATGTTATTGAACATACTATTAATTCCGGACGGCAGGTTATAATGCTTATACCTGAGATAGCACTTACATTTCAGACTGTTCAGAGATTTTATCACAGATTTGGGGATAAAGTGTCTATTATTAATTCAAGAATGTCAAAAGGTGAGAGATATGACCAGTTCGTAAGAGCACTTAAAGGTGAAATAAGTATTATGATAGGTCCAAGATCGGCATTGTTTACACAGTTTCCTAATCTTGGACTTATTGTTATAGATGAGGAACACGAGGGTGCGTATATATCAGAGCAAGTCCCAAGATATCACGCCAAAGACCTTGCAATACATATTGCAAAGGAGGCGGGAGCTTCTGTTATACTAGGCTCTGCAACACCATCAATTGACAGCTATTACAGGGCAGAAGCAGGCGAGTATAAGCTTATAGAGCTTAATAACAGGGCAGGAGAGGCAAGCCTGCCACAGGTATATATAGCTGATATGAGACAGGAGTTAAAGACAGGTAACAGGACAATATTTTCAAGAAAGCTGTATGAGCTTATAAGTGACAGGCTTAATAAACACGAACAGATAATGCTGTTTCTTAATAAAAGGGGAACTGCCGGATTTGTTTCGTGCAGGTCGTGCGGCTATGTTATGAAATGTCCGCATTGTGATGTATCTATGACACTTCACAGGAATGGAAAGCTTGTATGTCATTATTGTGGATACGAGACTCCTAATGTATCGTTATGCCCTGAATGTGGTTCTAAGTATATTCTTGGCTTTAAGGCAGGAACAGAGGCTGTAGAGGATGCAGTTAATAAGATGTTTCCTGCGGCAAGGGTATTAAGAATGGATATGGATACAACCAAAGGCAAAGGCGGACACGAGAATATATTAAGTGCATTTGCGACAGAACAGGCAGATATACTTATAGGCACGCAGATGATAGTAAAGGGACACGATTTTCCAAAGGTTACTCTTGTCGGAGTCGTAGCGGCAGATATATCCTTGTATGCAAGTGATTATAAGGCTGTTGAGCGTACATTCCAGCTTATAACACAGGCGGCAGGAAGAGCTGGACGAGGAGAAAGAAAGGGTGAAGTTGTAATACAGACATATTCACCTGATAATTATGGCTTGTTATGTGCGGCGGAGCAGAATTATAAGAGTTTTTATGAGCAGGAAATGTCTTACAGGAAGCTGCTTTCATATCCACCTGTTAATAATATGGTAAAGATTAACATAAGCAGTATTAATGAGAAGCTGTTATCAGAGCGTGCAGGAAATATTAAAGCTTTGATACAGCAGTATATTCAGGATAACAATACTGTTAAAGATGACAAGATTATAGTACTTGGTCCATCAAATGCTTCTATATACAAGATTAAAGATATATACACGAAGCAGATATATTTAAGAAGTTCAAGCTTTAAAGCACTTGAACTAATTATGGATATGCTGGATAATAATATTAATGGCAGTTCAGATTACAAGAATATTAACATTGCATATGATGTTAATTAAACATACGCATATGTTATTTGATTATGGAGGAAGTTATGGCAATCAGAAATATAAGAACATTAGGTGATGAGATATTAAGAAAAGAAGCAAAAGAAATAACTGAGATGACACCTAGAATACAGGAACTTATTGATGACATGTTTGAAACAATGTATGAGGCTAATGGAGTTGGACTTGCAGCTCCACAGGTAGGAATAAGAAAGAGATTAGTAGTAATTGACTGTGGTGATGATCCAATAGTGCTTATTAACCCTGTAGTTCTTGAGACAAGTGGTTCACAGACAGGACAGGAGGGCTGTCTTAGTGTTCCGGGTAAGGTTGGTATCGTGACAAGACCATCTTATGCCAAGGTTAAGGCACTTAATGAAGATATGGAAGAGATTATCGTTGAGGGTGAAGAACTTCTTGCAAGATGTCTTTTACACGAGATTGATCATCTTGACGGAGTAATGTATGTTGATAAGGCAGAAGGTCCACTTATGGAAACTGAAACGGAGGAAGATTAATATTGAAGGTTGTATTTATGGGAACTCCTGACTTTGCAGTTGGGACGTTAAAGGAACTTATTGATAACCAGTATGATGTAGTGGCTGTTGTGACACAGCCGGATAAGCCAAAGGGAAGAAGCAAGGAGCTTGTATTTTCACCTGTTAAGGAAGAAGCTGTTAAGAATAATATACAGGTTCTTCAGCCAGAAAGAGCAAGAGATGAAGCATTTGTTGAAGAATTAAGAAAATATAATGCAGATGTGTTTGTTGTTGTTGCATTTGGACAGCTATTGCCTAAGAGTATTATTGATATGCCACGTCTTGGATGTATTAATGTACACGCTTCACTGCTTCCTAAGTACAGGGGTGCCTCTCCAATCCAGTGGGCAGTAATAGACGGATGTGAGTATTCCGGTGTTACGACTATGAAGATGGATGAGGGGCTTGATACAGGAGATATTCTTTTGGTAGATAAGGTTAAACTTGATAAGAAAGAGACAGGCGGAAGCCTTTTTGACAGATTAAGCATAGTTGGTGCTAAGCTTCTTATTAAGACACTTGAAGGACTTGAGACTGGAAGCATTATACCAGAAAAGCAGAACGAAGCTGAAAGCTCATATGTCAAAATGCTTAAAAAGTCAATGGGAGAGCTTGATTTTACTAAGAGTGCCAGACAGATTGAGTGCCTTATAAGAGGACTTAATCCCTGGCCAAGTGCATTTACACATCTTAATGGCAAAATGTTAAAAATATGGGATGCAGATGTTGTGAATGACAGTGATGATATTATAAATAACAATAATGTTTCAAAGGAATGTGAAGCTGGAACAGTATGTTATGTAGATAAGAAGACATTTATTATAAAATGCGGAAAAGATTATCTTAAGGTTAATGAACTTCAGCTTGAGGGTAAGAAGAGAATGTCAACAGATGCCTTTCTTCTTGGAAGCCACGTTGAAGAAGGGACTGCATTAGGGTAATTAGTTATATTATAATGGAGAATAATCTGTATGGAAGTTAATTTAAGAGCGGTTGTACTCGATATTTTGGAAGAAATAGAGAGTAACAATGAATTTTCACATATAATAATCAACAATGCACTTTTAAAGTACCAGTATCTTGATAAGAGTAAAAGATCATTTATCAATAAGCTGTCTTTAGGCATTATAGAGAGCCAGATAGAATTAGATTATATTATTAACAAGTATTCAAAGACACCAGTTAAGAAGATGAAGCCTGTTATAAGAAGAATTGTAAGAATGGGTGTATATCAGATAATATATATGGATAATGTGCCTGATAGTGCAGCTTGTAATGAGGCTGTCAAGCTTGCTGTAAAGAGGGGATTTGCGGGGCTTAAGGGTTTTGTTAATGGTGTGTTAAGAAATATATCACGCAATAAAGACAATATTGAATATCCAGATTATAATAAAAGTCCATATGAATATCTGTCTGTTAAGTATTCTATGCCAATGTGGATAATTGAGCTGTGGTCAGGGCAGATGTCAATAGATACTGTTAAATCCGTGCTTGAGGGTATGAAGTGTGAGAAGAAGACATATATAAGATGTAATACATCAAAGGCTTCCAGGGAACAGATTAAAGAACTTCTTCAGCGTGAGAATGTGACAGTAAAAGAAGTAGAGAATATACCATATGCGTATGAGATATCCGATTATGATTATATCGCAGGGCTTAAAAGCTTTCAGGATGGTATGTATCAGATTCAGGATATCAGCTCAATGCTTGCAGGTGAATACACAGCACCAAAAGCGGGAGATACAATAGTTGACGTATGCGGTGCACCGGGCGGAAAGTCAATTAATGCCGCACTTAAGATGTCAGAACAGGGGGATTGCGGCAGGGTAATCGCCAGAGATTTGTCAGATTACAAGGTTGCACTTATTGATGAGAATATTAAGAGGCTTAATATCACTAATATACAGACACAGGTATATGATGCACTTGATTGTGATGAAAGTCTGATTAATAAAGCTGATATTGTTATAGCTGACCTTCCTTGTTCAGGTCTTGGGATAATAGGAAGAAAGCCGGATATAAAATATAATGCTTCGCCTGAAAAATTGCAGTCACTTGTAGATCTTCAAAGAGATATTTTAAAGGTTGTATCACGCTATGTTAAGAGTGGTGGAGTGTTAATGTATAGCACTTGTACAATTAACAGGGCAGAAAATGAGGATAATGCCGACTGGATATGTAAAGAATTAGGCTTTACGAAAGACGGAGAGTATCATCAGCTGCTTCCTGCCAATAATTCAGGAATGGACGGTTTCTTTGTCGCTCGTCTTATTAAGAATTAAACAGGGGAATGTAAATATATTTAAGAAATAACAGATAAATGGAATGGAGTATGGCTATGCCGCATAAGACTGATATAAAATCATTGAATTACAATGAACTTGTACAATATGTCGAGAGTATTAATGAAAAGAAATTCAGAGCTGCCCAGTTATATTCGTGGATGCACGAGAAACTGGCAGAAAGTTATGATGAGATGACCAATATTTCCGATAAGCTTAAGGATACTTTAAAGGAAGATACCTTGTATACAAGTCTTAAGATTGTAAAAATGCAGGAGTCAAGGATAGACGGCACTAGAAAGTACCTTTTTGAGCTTTATGACGGCAATCTTATAGAAAGTGTATTTATGAAGTATCATCACGGCAATTCGGTATGTATTTCATCACAGGTCGGCTGCAAAATGGGCTGTCGTTTCTGCGCATCAACTCTTAATGGATGTGTAAGAAATCTTTCACCATCAGAAATGCTTGACCAGATATACAGAATAAGCAGGGATACTAATGAGAGAGTAAGCAATGTTGTTATAATGGGTTCTGGTGAGCCTATGGATAATTACGATAATGTTATTAAATTCATAGAACTGCTTAACAGTGAAAGAGGACTTAATATAAGCCAGAGAAATATAACAGTATCAACCTGTGGAATTGTGCCTAAGATAAAAGAACTGGCAGATCTTAAGTTACAGATAACACTTGCAATATCGCTTCACGCACCTAATGATGAGTTAAGAAAGACTATGATGCCTATTGCTAATAAATACAGCATAGCAGAGATTATGGATGCGTGCAGGTATTATCTTGATAAGACAGGACGAAGAATATCATTTGAATATAGTCTGGTTAAGGGCGTTAATGATACTAAAGAATGTGCCAATGAGCTTATAGAGCTTGTAAAAGGGCTTAACTGTCATATTAATCTGATACCGGTTAATCCGATTAAGGAAAGAGATTATGAGCAGTCAGAGAAGAATTCTATAAAGAATTTTAGGGATATGCTTGAAAGAAAAGGAATTAATGCGACTGTCAGACGTGAGATGGGGCGCGATATAGACGGTGCCTGTGGACAGTTGAGACAGAATCATATAGATGAGAATTCTGCCATATAGAGCCAGCTGCATAAAAAGTGGCTGAAATATGTCGCATTTTTATAGCTGGTATGATAATATATATTGATATGGGATACTATTCATTAATAGTAAAACTGATACATTAAAGAATGGATGGAGAATGAAATGAACGCATTTGCAACAACAGATGTAGGAATTGAAAGAAATGTCAATCAGGACTATGTCTATGCAAAGCTTGATGATATAGGGTGTCTGCCTAATCTGTTTATTGTGGCAGACGGTATGGGAGGACATAAAGCTGGTGACACAGCGTCAAGATATACAGTTGAAACGCTTGTTGAATTATTAAAAGAGTCAGAAGGCAAAGATCCTTTAGCAACAATAGATAATAACATTAAGCTTGTCAACACACTGCTTCTTAGAAAGGCAGGCGAGTCGGAAGAATATAATGGAATGGGAACTACATTAGTGGTAGCCAGCATATTTGACAATACTTTAAGAGTAGCCAATGTTGGTGACAGCAGATTGTATGTAATCGGAGAAGATATAATCCAGATTACAAGAGACCATTCGTGGGTGGAAGAAATGGTACAGCGGGGCGAAATTGACAGAAAAGCTGCAAGAACCCATGAGAAAAAGAATGTTATCACAAGGGCAATAGGTGGCTATGACACCGTCGAAGCCGAGATGTTTTCAGTTGATCTTAAAAAGGAAGATATGATACTTATGTGTTCTGATGGATTGACTAATATGTTAGAAGACCAGGAGATATTTCATATAATAAAGAGCAGCCACGATATCAGGGAAGCCGCAGAAAGGCTTGTAAGCAGGGCCAATGATAATGGTGGCAGAGATAACATATCAGTGATTTTAATTGAACCATAGGCAGAGAGGTAATTTAATGATGTTAAGAGAAGGAATGTTTTTAGCTGACAGATATGAGATAATTGAACAGATTGGTACAGGCGGAATGGCAGATGTATACAAAGCCAAATGCCACAAGCTTAACAGATATGTTGCAATTAAAGTTATGAAGTCAGAATTTAGCCAGGATAAGACATTTGTAAGCAAATTCTGGGCTGAGGCCCAGTCAGCTGCCGGACTTACTAATCCTAATGTTGTAAATGTGTATGATGTCGGTGTTGAGAATGGCATATATTACATAGTTATGGAACTTGTTGAGGGAGTTACCCTTAAGAAGTATATTGAAAAGAGAGGCAAACTTCCATATAAAGAGGCTGTAAGCATTGCTATACAGGTAGCTAATGGTATGGATGCAGCTCATAAACATAATATTGTCCATAGGGATATTAAGCCACAGAATATAATTATATCTAAAGAGGGCAAGGTTAAGGTTACTGATTTCGGTATTGCCAAGGTAGCTTCAACAGCAACAATTAATACATCAGCTTCTATGGGGTCTGTACATTATATATCACCAGAACAGGCAAGAGGCGGCTATTCGGATGAGAGAAGTGATATATATTCACTTGGTATTACATTATTTGAAATGCTCACTGGAACAGTTCCATTTGACGGAGATACAGCAGTATCAGTAGCTGTACAGCATATTCAGGATACAATACCAGCACCATCTCAGCTTGTTGAGGGAATACCAGTAAGTGTTGATAAGATAGTTCTTAAATGTACACAGAAGAAGACAGACAGGCGTTATCAGTCTGCCTATGACCTTATAGTAGATTTAAAGAAGTCACTTGTTATGCCGGAGGACGATTTTGTAAAGCTTGCTCCTATGTATGATACATCAGTTAATGATAACTATGCACAGACTGATTCAGATGATGAGGATATAGATGAGCAGGAAGAAGATGACGGCTTATTAGGTGAGGATACATTTGCAGATATTGATGATAATATAGATGAGGAAGAAGATGATAACGATATTGATGATGAGAGTAATGATAAGTTAGAGCTTATTATGAAATGTATCGGTATAGGAATTGCAGTTATAATTCTTATTATCACAATATTTGTTGTTGTAAAGCTTATAGGAAGCGGCAAGAGTTCATCTAACAATAACAGTCAGGCTTCTAATCAGGTTACAACTGCTGTGTCTGGCAATTCAAAGGCATCAGATATGGTTACAGTACCAAATGTAGTTGGAATGACTAAGGACGATGCAATAAGTGCACTTAATAAAGTTGGTCTTGGCTATAAAGCCGTGACACAGAGTTCAGATACAGTTGCAGAGAACAGTGTAATAAACCAGGGCAATGTAGGTGGTTCTAAGGTTGAGAAGAACTCACAGATTGTTCTTACAATAAGCAGTGGCAGGGAAACTAAGAACGTCACAGTTCCTAATGTAAAGGGTAAGACAGAAGAAGAAGCAAAAGAGCTTATTGAAAATGTTAATCTTGTCGTCTCTGTTGATTATGTATACAGCAGTACAGTAGAAGCCGGAAAGGTTGTTAAATACAGCCCATCTGGAACAGTAACAGAAGGTACAACAGTTACAATAGAAGTAAGCCGTGGAAAGCAGGTAACTAAAGCCACAGTTCCTAATGTAATAGGAATGACAGAAAGCCTTGCCAATCAGTCTATCGAGGCAGCCGGGCTTAAGGTATCAGTAAAATATGAGACTTCATCTAAGGCATCATATGGTACTGTTACTTCACAGACACCTTACTCTGGTGGTGACACTGTAGAGTCTGGAACAACTATAACTATATATGTAAGCCACTATACAAGCTCAACAACTTCTACTACAGCATCAGGTTCAGGCAGCAGTAATAGTAACAGCAATAACAACAGTAACGGCAATAGCAATAGTAACGGCAATAATAGTGGTTCTAACACATCGGGCAATAGCAGTGGAAGCAATACATCAAGTGGCAATGGCAGTTCTAATACAGGAACGGGCAATACAAGCAATTAGAGTATAGGAAGTCTTATGCAGGGAAAGATAATAAAGGGAATTGCAGGATTTTATTATGTCCATATAGAATCCTGTGGTATATATGAATGTAAGGCAAAAGGAATATTCAGGAATAAAAAGATAAAGCCGCTTGTCGGGGATAATGTTATTATAGATATAATAGATAACGATAAGATGACAGGTAATATCATACAGATACTTCCAAGAAAGAATGAGCTTATAAGACCAGCTTCTGCGAATATAGATCAGGCTATGGTAATATTTGCTGTAAAATCACCAGAACCTAATTATAATCTTTTGGACAGATTTATAATGATGATGGATTATCAGAATGTGCCTACAGTTGTAGTGTTTAACAAAATAGATCTGGCAGAAGATGACACATTAGAAGAGCTTTCTGACATATATGAAAAATGTGGCTGTAAAGTCATATTTATAAGTACTTATGATAATAAAGGAATAGACATAGTTCTTAAGACACTTGAGAAAAAGACGACAATATTAGCTGGACCATCAGGTGTTGGCAAGTCGTCACTTACCAATCTTATACTTCCGCAGGAAGTGAGTGCAACTGGTGATGTGAGCAGGATTGGAAGAGGAAGGCATACAACAAGACATTCGGAGATATTTAATGTGAGCGATGCTACATATATATGCGACACGCCGGGCTTTACATCTCTTAATATTCCAGAACTTGAAAAGGAACAGATAAGATTTTATTTTGAGGAATTCAGTGAATATGAAGGGCAGTGCAGATTTAATGGCTGTGTTCATATTAATGAGCCTGACTGCAGGGTTAAGGAAGCGGTTGAGGCAGGATTAATAAGCAGAAGACGTTATACAAGTTATGTAGAGATATATGACGAGGTAAAGAACAAGAAGAAATATTAATTATAGATTAGCGATAATTGATTATCTATATGCCAGGGCTGGCTGTATAGGTTAAATAATATTAATTACACAGAAATGAGGAATATAATGACTATATTATCACCTTCAATATTATCAGCAGATTTTAAAAATCTTGAGAAAGATATTAAAGCAATTGATGAAGCAGGAGCAGAGTATATACATATTGATGTCATGGACGGCAGGTTTGTTCCAAGCATTTCCTATGGTATGCCTGTTATCAAATCAATAAGAAGCTGTACAAGCAGAGTATTTGATGTTCATCTTATGATCGAAGAACCAATCCGTTATATAGAAGAATTTGTAAAATGTGGTGCGGATATAATAACTGTCCACGTTGAGGCGTGCGAAGATGTTGTTGCCACAATTGAAAAGATACGGGAATGTGGTGTCAAAGCAGCTATTACACTTAATCCAGAGACACCAGTAAAGGCTATTGAGCCTTATCTTTCATTGGTGGATATGGTGCTTGTTATGAGCGTTCATCCTGGCTTTGGCGGACAGAAGTTCATACCGGAGTCATTAGAAAAGGTTAAGCAGATTAAAGCAAAGCTTATAGAAAAGATAGCAGAGCTTGTAAGAGATAAGAAGATTGACGGAATCACTGATTTAAGAGATGAATCTGACAGAGAAGGTATGAGAATTGCCATTGAGTTAAGAAGAGATGTCAATCCTAACATAATACTTAACCAGTTATACAAACACACACAGTTACAGGATACATTTGGTGTAATCATGCTTGCATTAGTAGATAACCAGCCAAAGGTTCTTAACCTGTATGACATGTTAAAGTATTACCTTCTTCATCAGGAAGAAGTCGTTACAAGAAGAACAAAGTTTGATCTTAATAAGGCAGAAGAAAGAGCCCACATTTTAGAAGGCTTAATGATTGCTTTAGATAATATCGACAGAGTTATATCAATAATAAGAGGTTCTGCAAATGTACAGATTGCCAAGGAAAGTTTAATAGCTGAATTTGCACTTTCAGAAGCACAGGCACAGGCTATCGTTGATATGCGTCTTAGAGCTCTGACAGGTTTGGAAAGAAGCAAGCTTGAAGCTGAATTGAAAGAACTTCATGAGAAGATTAAAGAATACAAGGCAATTCTTGCAGACAAGAAGTTACTTCTTGGAGTTATCAAGACTGAGATTTCAGAGATAGCAGACAAATATGGTGATGACAGAAGAACTTCTATCGGATATGATGAATACGATATTTCAATGGAAGACCTTATTCCTGATGAACCATGTGTCATTGCAAGAACTAACTTAGGTTATGTAAAGAGAATGACACCTGATAACTTTAAGAGCCAGCATCGTGGTGGTAAGGGAATAAAGGGAATGCAGACAATTGATGATGATTATATCAAAGATTTATTCATGACAACATCACATCATGTACTTACATTCTTTACTAACACAGGACGAGCTTATAAGTTAAAGGCTTATGAAATTCCTCAAGCATCAAGAACTTCAAGAGGAACTGCAATAATCAATCTTTTACAGTTAGCACCGGGAGAGACAATCACAGCAGTAGTTCCTGTTAAGATTGATACACTGCAGGATACAGATTACCTGTTTATGGCAACTAAGAAGGGTATCGTTAAAAAGACACCTGTTAAAGAATTTGCCAATATAAGAAAGACAGGAATCCAGGCAATTAATTTAAGAGAAGATGATGAACTTATAGAAGTTAAACTTACAGATGACCAGGCAGAGATTCTTATGGTAACAATGCTTGGACAGTGTATAAGATTTAAAGAAACAGATGTAAGACCTACAGGACGTTCAGCAATGGGTGTTATAGGTATGAGTCTTATGGATGAGGATGAAGTAGTTGGTGTTCAGGTAAGTACCCAGGGAGATACTATGCTTATAGTATCTGAGAATGGTATGGGTAAGAGAACAGACATTGACGAATATACAGTTCAGCATCGTGGTGGTAAAGGTGTCAAATGTTACAAGATAACAGAAAAGACAGGTAATGTCGTAGGAGCTAAGGCTGTAGATGATTCAAGAGAAGTAATGCTTATTACAACAGAAGGAATTATAATCAGACTTCAGTGTTCAGATATATCTAATCTTGGAAGAATAACATCAGGTGTTAAACTTATTAACCTTGATGAAGGAATTAAAGTAGCAACAATTGCCAAAGTAAGGAAGCAGCCTGCTGATGAAGATGGTAAGGATGCAGAAGGCTTTGAAGAAGACACCAATAAAACAGTAGAATTTGAAGAGTAATCTTAAGGAAACTGCCACATTTATATATGTGACGGTTTCCTTTTTAGCAGGAGATAATATGGCTTTAATTAATATTAATTATGAATCAAAAACACTTGGTATGCCCGTTATGATTAATGCAATTATTCCTCAGGGAAGAGGAAATTATAAGACATTATATCTTCTTCATGGAATGGGAGGAGATTACACTACATGGATTACGAAATCCAGAGTGGCAGATTATGTAGATAATACAGATATAGCAGTCATAATGATTTCAGGTGATAACAAATGTTTCGTAGATAATGTACATGGAAGAAAATATTTTACATTTTTAACAGAAGAACTTATAAAAACCTGTACCAACTGGTTCGGATTATCATGTGACAGAAAAGACCGTTATATAGCAGGAATGTCAATGGGCGGATATGGAGCTGTACATGCAGCACTTATTAAACCTGATGTGTATGGCAAGGTGTTCTCATATTCAGGACTGCTTGATATAGAGAAAAGATTTGACAACCCACAGGGAATAAATACATATCAGATATTTGGAGACAGGGAAAAATTATCAGATAACCGATTTGATATAATGAATTGTTTAAAAGAGAATAATTTAAAGACAAATGTGGAAAATTACCCGGAATTTTACATAAGATGTGGATTATATGATCAGATACTTACAATGAGCAGACAGTGGAATAAATATGCATCAGATGCAGGACTTAAAGTGAATTATTATGAAACTGCTGGCAGTCATGATTTTACTTTCTGGGATAAATGCATACATGAGACAGTTAATATAATAAAAGACCAGTCGTACAGGATGGAGGATATATATGGCAACAATAATGAATGTTAATCACTTTTCTATATATCTTAAGCGTAATATGGAATGTACAGTTATTCTTCCATCACATATAAAAAATGATGAGAAGATTCCAGTATTATGGTTATATCATGGAGGCAGTGGTGATAATACCGTATGGCTGTATCATTCACCAATAGCTGAATATGTTGATGAAGGCAGGTTTGCAGCAGTACTTCCAAATGTGCAGAATTCATGCTTTGTTAATATGAATATAGGAGATAAGTATGAGTCATATGTTGGAAAAGAATTATTTAATATAATTATGAATATGTTTCCATGTCTTTCTGATAAAAGAGAGAATAACTATGTCTCAGGATTTTCTAATGGTGGATATGGCTGTCTTCATATAGCTCTCAAATATCCTGAAAAATATGGAACAGTAGGAGCATTTTCAGCAGGTGACAAAGCTGATTCAGAATTTCTTAATGATGGAAGTGAAAAGTCAATAAGAAGAATACAGCTTTATGGTGATGGAGACCTGCATAAAACTGAATATGGAATTACATATCAGGCAGACAGATTGATAGAGCAGAAAAGTGTAAAACCTGAAATATATCATGCCTGTGGAGAACTTGATCCATGGATAGACATGAATCATATATTGAGAGATTATTTCATGAGCCATAATGAATACAATTATGTATATGATGAGATTGAACAAATCGGACATGAATGGAAATTCTGGCGTGAAGAATTAAAAAGGTTTTTAGTATTTACGGGATTGATTAATAATTAAAATACAAGAAGGGAATTGGGAATGAGAGAGGTTAATGTATCAATAATAACAGACAACATTAAAGAAATGTGCATAGAGGCAAATCATTTTCTCACAGATGACATGAAGAATGTTTTTGAAAATGCAGTAAAAAACGAAGAGTCTGCACTTGGAAAGCAGGTTCTTGGACAGCTTGAAGAAAACTTAAAGATTGCAGGAGAGGATATGATACCTATATGCCAGGATACAGGAATGGCAGTAGTATTCATAAATGTTGGTCAGGATGTTCATCTTACAGGTGGAGATATCACAGATGCAATTAATGAGGGAGTAAGAAGAGGCTATGTTGACGGATATTTAAGAAAATCAGTTGTAAAGGATCCTATCTACAGAGAGAATACCAAAGACAACACTCCGGCAGTAATACATTTTAACATAGTTCCTGGTGATAAAATTGATATAACAGTTGCACCAAAAGGCTTTGGAAGTGAGAATATGAGCAGAGTATTCATGTTAAAGCCGGCAGATGGAATAGAAGGTGTCAAGGAAGCAATACTTACGGCGGTCAAGGATGCAGGTCCTAATGCATGTCCTCCGATGGTAGTTGGTGTAGGAATTGGAGGAACATTTGAAAAATGTGCTTATCTTGCAAAGAAGGCATTAACAAGAGATTTGAATGAAGAATCCCCAGTTGAATATGTTCGTGATTTAGAAAAAGAAATGCTTGAGAAAATTAACAAGTTAGGAATAGGCCCTGGTGGACTTGGAGGAACACAGACAGCACTTGCAATCAATATAGAGACATATCCTACACATATTGCAGGACTTCCGGTTGCAGTAAACATTTGCTGCCATGTAAACAGACATTCACACAGAGTAATATAATCAGGGAGGCTAATCATGGATAAATATATTAATGCACCAATAAGTGATGAGGACGCAAAGAGTCTTCACTCAGGAGATTATGTATACATAACAGGAACAATATATACAGCAAGAGATGCAGCACATAAGAGAATGGCCGAGGCTCTGTCAGCAGGACAGCCACTTCCAATAGACATGAAAAATAACATAATATATTACATGGGACCATCTCCAGCAAGAGAAGGAAGACCAATAGGTTCAGCAGGTCCGACAACAGCAAGCCGTATGGATAAATATGCACCAGACCTTCTTGATTTAGGACTTAAGGGAATGATAGGAAAGGGAAAGCGTTCACAGGCAGTAATTGATGGAATTGTAAGAAACGGTGCGGTATACTTTGCAGCAGTAGGTGGAGCAGGAGCAATTCTTAGTAAGTGTATCAAGAAATCCACAGTCATTGCTTATGATGACTTAGGAACAGAGGCTATAAGAGAACTTGAAGTGGAAAATCTTCCTGTAATTGTAGTAATTGACAGTGATGGAAACAACCTGTATGAAACAGCAATAAAAGAATATTGCAGAGTATAAATATGGTATAAATGGTAAATCCTCCTAATATAGATTTTTATTAAGGGCTGTTATTACAGTTCGAGAATTAAAAGGGAGGAAAAGCCATGACAAAGAAAATGACACGCAGGATAATTGTAGGAGTACTTGCAATTATCCTGATAGTGACAGGCATACTACCGTATATGACTAACAAAGCACAGGCAGCAGAGAATGAACTATATGATAAAATAATACTTGTGACAGAAAACCAGATATCCGATTCTGCCAAAGAAGGTTATAACAAAATCACATTTGCAATTAATAATAATACCAAGGATATATACATTAAAAGTGGTAACACAATAACTCTAAAATCATCAGATAAAGATTATGGTGTACTTGTAGGAGGCATTAACAATGGTGATGCCGTAACTAAAGATACAACAATATATGCCAAATCCTATTCATATGATGGAACATTAGCTCTCGAGAAATCAATCGAAAGTGAGATTCCTGATGAAAAAGGATATTATACACTTCATTTTTCTGCAAAATCGCAGAATCTTCCATCAATAAAAAGTGAAAACCAGAATGTAATACTTGTATTAGACAGGTCACTCAGCATGGCGTGTTCAGTAGATGAGGGAGCTGATGCAAAGGCAATGGCGCCAACTTATGAAAAGACAAGATGGAGTGTTACAGTTAATGCGGTAAAGAATTTCTTAGATGAATTCCTTACAGAGGGAACATCTAATAAAGTATCAGTTGTTTCATACTGTGGTACAGCCAGAACAGAGATAACCGGGACCTCCAGCAAAAGTGAAATCATGACTAAATTAAATACTATATACAATGAAAATTATTATAAAGAGGATTATAATTATAGAGATGGATATTGGGGCTACCTGAAGAGAGAAAATGTTGGCTATATTGACAGAGGACTTGGCGGTTCAACTAATATCCAACAGGGAATTAATCAGGTATCAGATGTTGTGAGTGATAAAGCAGGTGTATCAGTAATACTCTTCACAGATGGCGTTGCCAACAAATATGATGATACCCAGATAGACGGACATTATTATATTAAAAATGATAATCATAATACAGAATATACTGGTTCGAAAAAGGAACTCAATGGTTCATATTATGCAGGAGAAGCTGGAGAAAAATTAAAAGCAGCGGGTGCTGATATATATACGATAGTTCTTATGAGTAAAGAATCAGACATAACTGATCTTGTCAAAGTATCATTAGGTAACCAGTTATTAAGCTATGAGCAATCCGAAGATAAAACGTATTTTACATTTTCAGATAACGGGTATGCTAAAGAATTCTATACAGCTGCTAATGCAGAACAGTTAAACAGCAGATTTAAGCAGATAATGACGGAGATGACAGGTCTGCCATTTGAAAATTCATCGGTAACTGACACATTGGATAAACATTTCGAACTTGTTCCTGGTCAGGAAAATGTGGTAGTTAACAAAGATGGAACATTTACAGTGAAATATCCTGAGAAGATATCAGCAACTGAGCAGACCGTTTCGGTTAAGATAAAAGCAAAAGATGGATATACAGGATATTCATATACTAATGATGGCTGCCAGTTTGATGGATCAATTAATGGACTTACCTACACACAGAAGTTTGAAGAGACACCGGCAGCAGTAATCCTGCCAGATGCTGATGATGACGAGTACACTGTTAATCAGGATGAAGTTCTTGATGCAGGTACAGTTCTTGCTAATGATAACAATGAAATAGTTAATAATCCACAGAAAAAACTTTCATTAAAGACCGTATTAGAAGAAAATGTAAAGAATGGAACGATAAAGTTTAATGAAGACGGAACATTTGAATATATTCCAGACAAAGGTTTCACAGGAAAAGACACATTTGTATATAAAGTAGTTCTTACTGTTGATGGTGAAGAATATACGAAATCAGCGACAGTAACAATAGGCGTAAATCCAAAGCAGCCAGAGACACCAACTGAAAAGGAAACACCGACACAAAAAGAGATACCGACAGAGAAAGAAACACCAACACAAATAGAAACACCGTCAGAGAATATCACACCAAGTGAGTTACAGACACCTGACCAGACAAAGGCCCCTGAAATAGCAGCTAACGAAGATAAGGTAGTCGCAAAGACTTCTGTTAAGACAGGAGACAGAAGCAATACAATATACTATATAATGTTATTGATATCGGTTGCTACAACGATGGCAACAACAGTAGTTGTGTATAAAAAGAAAAAGGAATAAATAATATTCAGTAAAAATAAAAAGCCCCTTGACAATATCAGGGGGCTTTGTTAGAATAATAAATGCGTTTGACGCAGAATTTCATATTATGAGTTAAACATATATGGTTTAGGGCTCGCATTCATGGAATCTGGAGTAGTACTCAAGAGGCTGAAGAGGCGCCCCTGCTAAGGGTGTAGGTCGGGCAACTGGCGCGAGAGTTCAAATCTCTCCTACTCCGCCATTAGTAAATAAAGAGCATTTTTGCTCTTTTTTTTGTTTCCTTTCTACTAGGCGAGGACTTGTTTTTATGATATAATCAGAATTAGGAGTGATAAGATTATGGCAAACTTAGTAAAAAACTTTTTATCTGATTTTGAAGACATTAATGAGTATTATATGTTCTTGGTTGATAAGACGAAGCAGAAAGAATATGTTGGTATTACAAATGAATGGTTGATTGATAATTTTTATTTGCTAGTAGAACATAAAACTAATATTATGCATGATAAAAAAGAGATTACGAAAAAATTAAAAAAATATGATCGTATTTTTTATTGTTTAAAAGATATTGTTAGTAAAAATAATTATAATATTAGTTTTAAACTTTTAGTTACAGAACTTAAAGACTATCAAAAACAAACCAAGGTATATTTTTCTTATCCAGAACTTGTTGGAGTAAAAAATGTTTTATTATTTATATATACAAAAAGATTAGCTGATTTATGTCATGAAGAATATAAAAATCTTGTTAATAAGGAAAAAGTAGCTAGAATTATTGCTAGTAGAGAAGAAAAAGATATAGAGTTATCTAATTTTTTAAGTGACCATATTTCTATCCAAGAAGAGGCTAATTATATATTTGAAATTAATAATCAATTAAAAGAATTAGGGGCTAAGAGTAATCGTTTATTTAAGGAATTAAATGAGTTACTTGAGGAAAAACGTATTAGTTTAAAAGAAATTATTAATAATGAATATCAGAAGAGTATTGATAATGATATATTGATTTCAAATATATTTGGAGATTTAAAAGAGTTCTTTGAATTTACAGAAGAAGATTTGTTTAAAAAAGTAAGTAAGACTGAGAAGTTATTGTTGGAAGATGAAGTTTATTCTAAAATGACAGTAGAGTCTAAAAGTCTTTATCGTCAGCAATTATTAAAACTTGCAAAGAAGCATCATAAAGATGAACTTTCTTATTTACAAGAACTTTTGGATAATGCTGATGGTGATGAATATCATATTGGTTTTCAGTTGTTTCCAAGAAAAAAGAATTCTTTACGTGTTATTTTGTATATTTTAGTAATTGTTTTAGCAACTTTTGGAATTAGTTTTGTTCTTTCAGAGTTTTTCTTACCATGGAGATGGTTGAGTTTTATTCTTTTATTAATACCTGTTAGTCAGTTGTTTGTACAAATTTTTAATCAGATACTTATTCGTTTTGTACCAACGTATCCATTACCAAAACTAGATTATTCTAAGGGAATTCCTGATGATTCTAAAACTATGGTAGTTATACCTACTATTATTAGCAGTAAAGAGAAAGTAAAGAATATGTTTGATACTTTGGAAACTTTCTATTTAATGAATAAGACTGATAATTTGTATTTTACGTTACTTGGAGATGTTACAGCTAGCAAAGAAGAAGTTATAGATTTGGACCAAGAGTTGACTGAGTATGGAATTAGTTATGCTGAAAAATTAAATAAAAAGTATAAAAAAGATTTATTCTTCTTCTTATACCGTAAACGTTTTTGGAATGAGCATGAAAATACTTATTTAGGTTATGAAAGAAAACGTGGAGCTTTATTACAGTTTAATCAATTATTACTTAAGAAGATGAGTAAGAAAGATCAAGATTATTGGTATTTTGCTAATACATTGGGTGATTTTTCAGAAGATATTCGCTATGTTATTACTTTGGATCAAGATAATCGTTTAGTTTTAAACTCTGCTTTGAATTTAGTTGGTGCTATGGCACATCCTATGAATCGACCTGTATTGAATAAAGAAGGTACAAAGGTAATTAAGGGATATGCTTTGATGCAACCTAGGGTTAGTTTAGATATTGAAGCGACTAACAAGAGCCTTTATAGTCAAATTTTTGCAGGTATTGGAGGATTTGATACTTATAGTGCAATTGTTCCAAATGTATATCAAGATGCATTTGGTGAAGGTAGTTTTATTGGTAAAGGTATTTATGATGTAAGAGTTTTTGATCAAGTATTGTCTGATGTTTTTCCTGATAATTTAATTTTAAGTCATGATTTGTTAGAGGGAAATTATTTACGTTGTGCTTACGTTTCTGATATTGAATTAATTGATGATTTTCCTTCTAAATTTTTAACAGATACTTCTAGACATCATAGATGGGCTAGAGGGGATGTTCAAATTATTGGTTGGCTTTTGCCATTTGTTAGAAATAAACAAGGTAAAAAAGTTAAAAATCCAATTAATTTGTTAGGTAAGTGGAAGATTTTTGATAATATTGTTCGCATGTTTTTATATCCAACTTTATTACTTGTATTATTATTTGCTATTTTCTTTGGCAAAACAAATCCATTATGGTGGATTGGTCTTGTTTTATTAGAAATTGCTATACCAATAGTATTCTTTTTGCAGAGTAAAGTTTATCAAAGAGAAAATAAGAAGGAAAAAGCTACTGTTTACTACAAACATTTATTGTTTGGTGGTAAGAGTTTAGTTTTACGTTCTTATATTGTTCTATCAACATTACCTTATTATTCAAAATTATATTTGGATGCTTTCTTTAGAACTTGTTATCGTTTATTAATTAGTCATAATAATTTACTTAACTGGGTTACAGCTGAGGATGCTGCTAAAAAAGTAGATAAAGATTTTGTTAGCTATTTAAGACATTTTACTTTCCATTTGGTATTTAGTTTTGTATTATTACTTATCGGTTTAATTACTTTCAATGTATATGCTTGTTTACTAGCAATTGTATTTATTACTTCACCATTTGTTTTATATTATGTTAGTCAAGATATTGATCCTCAACGAAAAGAATTAAAAGAAAAAGAAGTAGAAGAAGTAAGAGAAATGGCTTATCGTACTTGGTGCTATTTTAAGGATAATTTAAAAGAGGAATATCATTATTTAATTCCAGATAATTATCAAGAAAATCGTGAGCCTAAATTAGATTTGCGTGCTTCTCCTACAGGTATTGGTTTTTCTTTACTAAGTGTTATTAGTGCTGTTGAATTGGAGTTTATTACTTATGAAGAGGGAAAAGATTTAATTTCTCATATATTAGATACTGTTGACTCTTTGGAAAAATGGCATGGACATTTATATAATTGGTATGATATTAATAGTTTGCATGTGATGCATCCAAGTTTTGTATCTACGATTGATTCTGGAAATTTTGTAGCTAGTTTAGTTGTTGTTAGAGAATTTTTAAAGAATCATGAGGAAGTAGAAAAACGCAAATTATGTGATAAATTAATTCGAAATGCTAATTTTAAAAAGCTATATACAAAACGTGATGTATTTAGTATTGGGTATGATGAGTTAGAAGGTAAGCTTTCTATTTATAATTATAATAAGTTTGCTAGTGAATCTAGGCTTACTAGTTATTTAACTATTTGTTTTGGAGATGCTCCAAGTAAACATTGGTTCTGTCTAGATAAATCGCTTACTACTTATAAAGGCAGAAAAGGACTTATTTCTTGGTCTGGTACTTCATTTGAATATTTTATGCCATTCTTATTTATGAAAAATTATCCTAATACTTTGTTAGATGAAAGTTATCATTTTGCGAAATTCTGTCAACAAGACTATATTGAGAGTGTATCTCGTTCATTGCCATGGGGTATTAGTGAATCTGCATATAATGAGTTAGATAATTCTTTGAATTATAAGTATCGTGCTTTTTCTACTCCATATTTAAAAGCTAAAGAAGATAAAGAAAATCGTATTGTTATTGCTCCATATGCATCTTTGATGGCAATGGCATTGTTCCCTAGGGATGTTTATGAAAACTTCGATAAGTTTAAGAAACTTGATATGATTGGTGAATATGGTTTTTATGAGTCTTATGATTATGATAATAAAGGTGTTGTAAAAGCGTTTTTTGCTCATCATCAAGGAATGAGTTTAGTAGGACTTGCTAATTATTTAAAACCTGGAGTTATTCAAGATTATTTCCATCAAAATGTTAATATTAAGACTTATGATATTTTGTTGAAAGAAAAGGTTCAGGTTCGTACTAGTATTGATATGAAGATGGCTAAGTATAAGAAATATGATTATCATAAGGAAATTATTGAAAATGATATTCGTACTTTTAATTATATTTCTTATTTACCTGAGGTTAGTGTTTTATCTAATAAGAAATATTGTTTATTGATGAATGATCGTGGAGATGGTTTTTCAAGATATCGTACTTTACAATTAAATCGTTATCGTAAAGTTACGGAGCAGGATTATGGGGTGTTCTTATATATTAAGGATTTGGATACTAATTATATTTGGTCTAATACTTATGCTCCAATGAATAAAAAACCTGATAAATATGAAGTCGTTTTTGCAGCTGATAAGATTAAGTATTTACGTACTGATGGTAAAATTACTACGAAAACAGAAATTGTTGTTACTAAGAATCATCATGCTGAAATTCGTAAAATTACATTTAAGAATGAAAGCGATGATGTTAAAAGATTAGAACTTACTACTTATACAGAACCTATTTTGTCTGAAAGTATGGATGATATTTCACATAGAGTATTTAATAGTATGTTTTTAACTAGTATGTATGAGAGTGATAGTAATTCTTTGGTTGTACGTAGGAAGAGTAGAAATGATACTAATATTAACAGTTATATGGTTCATCGTTTACTTATTGAAGATCCAATGAGTGAATATAGTTATGAGACTGAACGTAAGAATTTCTTGGGACGCAATCAGTCAATGCAAGATCCTAGAGCTATGCATGTTTCGTTAAGTAATGAAGCTGGTACTAATCTTGATCCAGTTCTTAGTATCCGTAATACAATAGAGATTGAACCTAATAGTTCAGAAACAGTTTATATAATTAATGGATTTGGTCGTAGTATGGAACAAATACATGATATTATTTCTTCTTATCATGATGAATATTCTATTGAAAAAGCATTTAAAGTTTCTACTTTGATGAATGTTATTAATACTAAAAATATGAATATTACTGGTAAAGATATGAGAATCTTTAATATTATGTTGGATTATTTATATCAAACTACAAGACTTTCTGTTACGGAAGAGAGAATGGATTTGTTGAGAAAAAATGCTTTAAATCAGTCTGGATTATGGAAATTTGGTGTCAGTGGAGATCGCCCAATTGTATTGGTAGAAATCTCTGATATTGCCGATTTAACATTTGTGTATGATGTATTAAAAGCATTTGAATATTATAAAAATAATTCTATCTTTATTGATGTTGTGATTATTAATAGTGAATCTAGTCAATATGCTAAGATTATTAAAAAGGAAATTGATGATGAACTTTATCGTATGTATACTTTGAATAGTTTTTATCATATTCCTGGTTCTGTTACTGTTGTGGATGGTACTGATTTAACGAGAGAAGAGAAAAGCTTATTGTATATGGTAGCAAGGCTTGCTTTCCCAATTCGTGATCATCATTCTTTACAAGAAGAGGTAGAGGAATTACAGAGAAATAATAAAGTTAGTGACTATTCTAAGGATGAGGTAGAAGAACATACTGAACTTTCTACTAAAGATCGTTTGACTTTTGACAATGGTTATGGTGGATTTAAAAATCATGGAACTGAATATGTAATTTATAATCCAAATACACCAGCACCATGGAGTAATATTATTGCTAATAAGAATTTTGGTACAATCATTACCAATAATGGTTGTGGATATACTTATGCTTATAACTCTGGAGAATTTAAGATTACATCTTGGACTAATGATATGGTTGCTAATGATAAATCTGAAGGTTTTAAGTTCAATGGAAAAATATTTGATCCAATGAAATGTACTCATGGATTTGGTTACAGTATTTTAGAAAGTGAAAACGATGAATTGAAGAAAGAAATTACAGAGTTTGTTGCTAAAGAAGATACTGTTAAATTCTATTTAGTTAAATTAACTAATAAATTGAAAAAAGCGGTTGATGTAGATATTGATTTTTGGATTAATCCTGTATTTGGTAATTTTGAAGAGAAAACGGCTAGACATATTTTGACTGAGTTTATGGGTGATGATAATTACTTAAAACTTCGTAATGTATATAGTTTGACTTATGCTGATGTTTGTGTCTTTATGTCTACGGATTTGAAGATTGATTCTACTGTTAATGATAAAATTTTAGTTAAGAGTATTCATACAAAATTACATTTGAATCCAAAGGAAGATAATACTTGTGTGTTTGTACTTGGAAGTAGTATGGGTGGAGATACTATTGGCGATATGCTTGCTAAATTTGCTGATGTTAAGAAAGCAAAAAGTGAATTAAAAGCTGTTAAAGATTATTGGAAGAAAACATTAAACGTTGTTCATGTAAATAGTCCGGATAAGAGTTTTAATTATATGGTTAATGGTTGGTATTTGTATCAGGCACTTGCTTCTCGTATTTTAGCAAGAGCAGGATTTTATCAAGTAAGTGGTGCTTTTGGTTATCGTGATCAGTTACAAGATTCTATGAATATCAGTTTGATTTTACCAGATCAAGCTAGACGACAGATTCTTATTAATGCTTCCCATCAATTTGAACAAGGAGATGTTCTTCATTGGTGGCATGAGAAGAATCGTTTTGGACTTCGTAGTCGCTATAAAGACGATTATTTATGGCTTGTATATGCTACAGTAAGATATTTGGATGTAACTAATGATTACTCTATTTTGAGTGCAGAGGTACCATATGTTGTTGGACCAGAACTTAGCAATTATGAACATGAAAAGGGTATGGTATTTAATTATACAGATTATAAGGAAACATTACTTGATCATTGTTTGAAATCTCTTCATTTAGCTATGGATAGTTTAGGAAGTCATGGTTTACCACTTATGGGTGGTGGAGATTGGAATGATGGAATGAATAAAGTCGGTATTAAAGGAAAGGGAGAAAGTGTTTGGTTAGGTTTCTTCTTGTATGAAGTAATTGATAAATTTATGGCCTTTATGAAGACTTATGATAAGAAATTTAAATTAAAAGAATTTAAAGATTTTAATGAAAAATTAAAAGATAACTTAAATAAGAAAGCATGGGATGGTGATTATTATTTAAGAGCATATTTTGATAATGGTGATAAACTTGGTAGTCATGAAAATAAAGAGTGTAAGATAGATTTGATTTCACAAAGTTTTTCTATTCTAAGTGGTGTTGCTCCTAAAGATAGAATTCAAAAAGTAATTACTGCTGTAGAGGAAAATTTGGTAGATGATGATAGTAAGATTGTTAAATTACTTACACCACCATTTGAAAAATCATTAAATAATCCTGGTTATATTATGAATTATCCTAAGGGACTTCGTGAAAATGGAGGACAGTATACACACGCTACATCCTGGTATTTTATGGCATTAATTCAAACGGGCTATTATGATAGAGCTTTCCGTTATTATCAGATGATTAACCCTGTTAATCGTAGTTTAGATGTTGATGCTGTTAATAAGTATGTTGTTGAACCATATGTAGTAGCTGCTGATATCTATTCAGCTGAACGTTATCCTGGACGTGGTGGTTGGACTTGGTATACTGGTACTGCGGCCTGGTATTATTATGTTGGAATAGAAGAGATTGTTGGAATTAGAAAACATGGTGATACATTAACAATTAAACCAAATATTCCAATTGCGTGGGATTCTTTCACAGTAGACTATACTTATATGGATACGATTTATCATGTTGAAGTTCATAAAACTAAAAAAGAATCTGTTACTTTGGATGGTAAAAAATGTGAAAGTGGTATTGTTAATCTTGTCAATGATCAAAAAGAACATAAAATTGTTGTTCATTACATAGCAGGATAAAAGAGACTATGATTTGATTCATAGTCTTTTTTTGTTTTTTCTTATCACTTTGAATATAGTTATAATGGGGGATATAGTTTTTTTATTTTATAATTTATGTTATACTTTTAATAAATTAGAAAGAAGGTAATTTATGAAATTAGATATTACAACACATATGGAGTCTTTTTTAGATACTAAATCTTTAGAGAAATATCAAAAAAGGAAAGACGAAATTTTTGATTTATTGGATCAAAATTATATGAATGGTTGGTTAAATCCTGATGTAAGTTGTGTTTCTGAAATTTTTAAAGTTAGAGATCAAGTGTTGAGTCATTCTGAATGTTTGATTGTTGTAGGAATTGGAGGAAGTTTTTTAGGTAGTCAGGCATTATATCAAATGTTTACTCCTTATTTTAAGAAAGACCATTTTCCTATTATCTTTGCTGGTACGTCTTTATCTAGTAGTTATATGAAAGAATTATTAGAATATTTAGAGGGTGTCGATTTTTCTTTAAATGTTATTAGTAAAAGTGGTACTACTAGAGAAACTTCTTTAACTTATGCTGCGATTAAGAAAGTATTAGAGAAGAAATATAGTAAAGATGAGTTAAAGAAACATATTATCATTACAACAGATCCTGTAAAAGGTGCTTTACGAAAAGAAGTTCAAAAGGAAGGATATGCTTCTTTTGAAATTGCGGACAATATTGGTGGTCGTTATTCTTTGCTTACTCCTGCTCATTTATTTCCTTTATCTTTCTGTATTGATATTCGTGAGTTAATTTCAGGTTATCAACAAGGTATTTTATTAAGAGATGAAGCATTTTCTTATGCTGTTGTTCGTCAAGGAATGTTTGAAAAAGGAAAAGTTGTTGAAAACTTCGTTTCTTATGAAAATAATTGGTATTATTATTTAGAATGGTTGAAACAATTATTTGGTGAAACAGAAGGAAAGGGTGGTAAAGGTATTTTACCGATTTCCATGATTCATACAAGGGATTTGCATTCGTTAGGACAATTTATTCAAGAGGGAAATAAGATTGTGTATGAAACGTTTTTTAAGATTCATAAAATGACACCATGTGATTTAGACGGGAAAGATTTACATCAAATTAATTTGATTGTAGAAGATTCTGTTATTGCTGCTCATGAGTCTGGAGGAGTTCCTTGTATTGTAGTAGAATTGGATGAAGTAACACCCAAAACAATTGGAGAATTATCTGCTTTTTATTTATTAGTTGCGGCTTTTAGTGGATATTTATTTGAGATTAATCCATTTGATCAACCAGGAGTAGAAGTTTATAAAAAAGAAGTAAAGATGCGATTAGGATAATGAAAAAAAGAAATATTATTTTAGCCATTTTGTTTGGCTTTCTTTTCCTTTTTATTATGGTTTTGGTTTTATTTGGAAAGATTGGCTCCTTTGATCAAAACGTTTATCAGGCAGTTATTTCTTTACGAAGTACTTTCTTTGATACTTATTTTATTTCTATTACGAAGCTTGCTAATACGTCTGTAATACTTTTGCTTGTTTTATTATTTGTTTTGATTTTTAGAAATAGATCTGCTTTTTATTTGGTTATTAGTACAATTGATTGCTTTTTATTAACAACATTGTTTAAATTTATTGTTCAAAGAGATAGACCAAATGGTTTACGATTGATACATCAAGGTGGGTATTCTTTTCCAAGTGGTCATACTATGATGTCGGTTTGTGTTTATGGGTTCTTATTTTATTTAGCTATTACTAAAATAAAAAATAAAATTTTAAAATATTGTGTATCAAGTGTTCTACTTTTGGTTATTTTAAGTATAGGAATTAGCCGTATTTATGTTGGTGTTCATTTTGCTAGTGATGTTTTAGCTGGATATGCTTTATCACTTTGTTATTTATTGTTATTGATTGAAGTTAGTAAAAAAATTGAACTTATGAGAGGGTGAGGTTATGTATCGTTTATTTGTTAGTGATTTTGATGGTACACTTCTTGATTCAGATGAGGCAATACCTCTATCTACTATGGTGGAAATTGATCGTATTCGAAGAGATGGTGTAAAATTTGCTGTTGCTAGTGATAGGATATTGAAATCTGTTTTAGATTACAATCGTGATTTTCCTTTTTTAGATTATGTTATTTCTTGTGACGGTGCATATGTATATGATGTAGTTCATAGAAAAGCATTATTAAAGAAACCACTTCAAGTATCTATTATTAAGAAAATAAAAAAATTGTATTCTAATTGTGAATTGTATTTGGATACTGTACAGGAAAAATATTTGTGTAAAAATGATATTGTTTATTCAGAAATTAAAAATTGTCGTATTTCTTTTTCAGAATTTTACGAAGCACATAAAAATTTGATTTATCAATTAGAAATTAAATTTTTTACTAAAAAAGATAGGGATAATGCTTTTCGAGAGTTAGAAGAGTTGCAATTAAAGGCTCACTTTATGAAAAAAGATCAAAAAAAGGATTATCGAATTATTATTGTTTCTAATGATTCTTCTAAGGTGTTTGGACTTGAGAAGATTTGTAAAAAAGAACATTTATCTTTGGAACAAGTAGTTTATGTTGGAGATGATGAAGAAGATATTCCTATTTTATTATCTGTAGGTCAAAGTGCTGTAGTTTCTAATGGAAGTAAGAAAGCGAAAAAAGTAGCTAATGTTCAAACTAGTTCTAATGAAACTAAAGGAGTAGAGAAAGTAATTAAGAAATTGTTTTAATTTCACACAAATTTCACATAATACCGATAAACTTTGAAGTAGGAGGATTTTATGAAGAAGAGAAAGAAGTTAAGTAGAGACAAAAAAGATTGGGGTATGGTTAAAAAGATTGGTCTTGTTGTTTTATTCTTACTTGTTGTTGGTGGACTTTCTTATGGTGCGGTAGTTGTAGTGCGTAATTTTAATGAGAAGATATTGGAGAGTCAGTTGAATGATGAAGATTGGTTAGATGATAATGTTAAAATTGCAAAAAATTCTAGCTTAGGAAAAAATATTTATTCTGTTTCTAAACCTGATAAAGTAGAGATTTTTGATATGGTATATCAAGAGGTAATTCAAGATAAGTTGGATGATTTACTAGAAGATGATTATACATTTGAAAAACCACTTATAATTTATAATCCATATGGAACTAATACATTGGGATTCAATATTTATTTTACTACTAAAGAAAAAGCAGAGTTAAAATATACGATTCATGTTAATGATAAGGATATTGAAGATTTTTCAAGAACTTTAAGTAATGGAGAAAGGGATAATCTTACTACAACTCATCAATATCAATTGATAGGATTTATTCCTGGTGAAGAAAATGAAGTTACTTTAACTTTATTGGATGAAGATGGAAAAGAGATTGCTACTAAAGAATTTACTGTTGATTTAACTAATGTTAAAGCTAATGGTCAAAAGAAATTGAAAGTAAAGGATGGAGAAAGTAAAGAAGAATTAAGTAATGGACTTTATTCTATGCTTGGTAATGATTCTGATGATCAAGATTATTTAGCATTATATGATAATGATGGTATACTTCGTATGGAGACTGAAATTATTGGCTACCGTGCACATCGTATTTTATTCAAAGATGGTAAGATGTATTATTCTATTTCTCAAACTAGAATTGCTGAAGTTAATCCATTAGGACAAGTTACAGAAATTTATCGTACTGGTCATTATGATTTACATCACGATTATACATTTGATGATGATGGTAATTTAGTTGTTTTAGCGAATAATACTGAAAAGGATACGGAAGAAGATTGTATTATTAAAATTGATTTAGATACTAAAGCTGTTACTGAGTTAATTGATTTTGAAGATATGTTTTCTTCATATGTTGATACTTGTACTCTAGATACAACAAGTGCAAGAGATGAAGGTGAAGATGGACTAGATTGGTTACATTTAAATTCTCTTGTTTGGCTTGATGGTGGAGATGTTATTTTAAGTAGTAGAGAAACAAGTAGTATTTTAAGAGTTAATAATATTGAAGAAGATCCAGAATTAGTATATTTGCTTGCTGATGAAAGAATTTGGGAAGATACAGAATTTAGTAAATATGTATATGAAAAAGAAGGAGACTTTAAGATTCATGCAGGACAACATTCATTAAATTATGAAGAGACTGATGAAGATGGAGTTTATTATTTAACATTCTTTGATAATAATTATGGAAAAGCTAATTCTCAACCTAAATTTGATTATTCTAAACTAGGTATTGAAAATGATAATTCATTTAAAGGAACAGAAAGTTATTATTATGTTTATAAAGTAGATGAAAATAAAGAAACATTTGAATTAGTAGATAGTTTTGCTGTTCCATATTCTGGTATTGTTTCTAGTGTTCAGCCAATGGATAATGGAAATGTTGTTGTCGATAGTGGAACAGCTGGCGTTTTTGGTGAATATGATGAAGATCATAAATTAATTAGACAATTTACGGCTAAGTTAAATAAATATATGGTATATAGAGTATTTAAATATACATTTAATGATTTCTGGTTTGATTAAAAGAGTTTGAGTTTTCAAACTCTTTTTTATTTTGCTTTTGTAGTTTATGCATTGATAAAGAATTTTTGGTATGTTATATTTATATAAGATAGGAGGAATATTATGAAAAGATTTCGATTGATATTAAGTGCTTTTCTTTTGATTATTTTTATTATAATATTCTTTTTTTCTTTATATCATATTATTATTTGGGTGAATGATAATCAGAAAACAAATAAACAAATTCAAAGTTTGCAAGAACATGTAAAATTAAGTAAAAGTAAAGAGAGCGGTACTGCAGAAGTATTAGATAATACAAAATATCATGATGTAGATTTACTCAGTGTAGATTTTACAGATTTATTAAGTAAGAATCCTAATACAGTGGGATGGATTCAAATTCCTGAAACGAATGTTAATTATCCTTTTGTTCAATATAAAGATAATTCTTATTATTTATCTCATTCTTTTGATGATTCTAATAATACTGCTGGATGGTTGTTTTTAGATTATCGTAATCAGCTTGATCCAATGGATATGAATACTATCATTTATGCGCATGGTAGAGTGGATGGTACTATGTTTGGTACTTTAAAAGATATTTTGTCTGATGATTGGATGAAATTGGATAAGAATTATATTCAGATTTCTACTTTGAATTATAATTATTTGTTTGAAATGTTTAGTGCCTATCATATAAAGACTACCAATGATTATTTAAAAATAAATTATAATAATTTAGATGAATATCAAAAGTTTTTAGATTTGGTAAAACAGCGTAGTATGGTTGATTTTTCTACTAATGTTAATACAAGTAATAAGATTCTTACATTATCTACTTGTTATAATAGTAGTGAAAAAATGGTTGTTCATGCTAAATTGGTAAAGCAAGAGAAAAGATATTAGACTAGTTTTACTAGTCTTTTTCTTTTGTTTATATTATAATGTAGTTGGTGAAGGACTATGAAGTTAATTGTAAATAAAAATGGAGAATTGTTAGAATATTTATATGAGCATTTAGATATGCCTAAGAAAAGAATTAAACAGTATTTGGTACATGGTTCTGTTTATGTAGATGAAGATCGTGTTACAAAATATAATTATCCACTTGTTGCAGGTATGAAAATTATTATTGATACGAATAGCAAGAATGTTAAGAAATTACCGTTTGAAATTTTATTTGAGGATGATCATTTAATTGTTGTAAATAAACCTAGTGGTTTACTTACTATTGCAACAGATAAAGAAAAAGAACGTACTTTATATCATATTGTTAGGGATTATGTGTTGTCTAAAAATCCAGGAGGTCGTATTTTTATTGTTCATCGTTTGGATAAAGATACTAGTGGAATTGTTTTGTTTGCTAAGGATGAAAGAACCAAAAATCAATTGCAAGAAAACTGGAATGAATATGTTTCTTTACGCGAATATACAGCAATCGTCTCTGGTCATCCTAAAGAAGAGAGTGGACAGATTGTACAATATTTGAAGGAAACTAAGACTAATTTAGTTTATGTTTCACGTCATGAAGATGGTAAGAAAGCAATTACTAATTATTCTACTATTAAGTCTAATGCAAAATATACGATGTTAAAAATTATGATAGAAACTGGTAGAAAGAATCAAATCCGTGTAGCAATGGCTAGTAAAAAAATGCCTATTGTTGGAGATAAAAAATATGGTAGTAAGGATCATGCTAGTCGTTTGTTTTTACATGCTAATCGTTTGAAAATGTATTATCCAGTTATTAAGAAAGATATTTTATTTGAGACAAGCATTCCCAATGAATTTAAAAAATTAATGGGCAAAGATGTGGGGTGATATAAGTGAATTATAATCAGCAAATTGAGTTAGAAAGATTAAAAGCTGCTCGTAGTGCTTTTGCAACTTTGAGTGGTGGTAGTTTTATTTTGGCAGGCGCTTCTTGCCTTTTTTCTGATTCTCTTTCTTCAAGTCCTGAACTTTCTGCTTTTGTATTTGGACTTTTGGGACTTGCTAGTTATTGTAAGAGCTTAGAATGTAGTGATAGGATAGCTTTATTAAAAAATCAAGACCCTCCTAAAACTATGAAAAAAGTTTATAAACCTGGGGTACCCTTACAGGGGAGTCATAAAAATTTGACAAAATCATAAATATGTAGTAGAATCAATTTATCGTTTTTAAAACGTTGAGGAAAAGAAGTAACTATTTAAACTTTTGATAGAGAACTTGTGGTTGGTGGAAACAAGCCAAGAGGTAGAAGAGGATAGTGAATAACATTTCTGAGTGCTTAAAGAATTAAGTAGACTAAGCCGGTGGCAGACCGTTATATTTGCTAGATTTGTTTGAATCGAAAAAAGTGATTATGAAGAATTAAATAACCTTTGTAATAAATTGGGTGGCACCGCGGAAGACTAGTTTCGTCCCATAGTACTAATTAAGTATTATGGTACAGACTAGTCTTTTTATTTATTATTGAGGAGGAATATATATGTGTGGATTTACAGTTTATACTAAAAGAGATATTAGTAAAGAAGAATTTATGAAAGGGTTTTCTAAAATTCAATATAGAGGACCTGATATGAGTCGTATTGAGGAATATGACTTTGGTATTTTTGGATTTCATAGATTATCTATTATGGGACCAGAAGTAAGTGGAATGCAACCAATGAAAAGGGATGGAAGTGTATTGGTTTGTAATGGAGAAATTTATGGATTTCATAAAATAAAAGAGGAATTAGAAAAAGATGGAGTAGAATTCAAGAGTGAAAGTGATTGTGAAGTTTTACTTCCTATGTATGAAAAGTATGGTTTAGATATGTTTCGTATGTTAGATGCAGAATTTGCTTGTGTATTTTATGATGACAAAAGAGGAGATTTTGTTGCTGCAAGAGACCCAATTGGTATTAGAGCAATGTTTTATGGGTATTCTAAAGTTAGTCATTCTATTATGTTTGCCAGTGAAGCAAAAGCATTAATCGATGTTTGTGATGAGGTATTTCCTTTCCCTCCGGGTTATTATTATGCTGATGGAAAGTTTACTCAATATCGTGATATGACGCAAGTTGATCAAGTGGTATCTGATGATTTAGAAAAAATTTATCCTGAAATTCATAAGAGATTGGTAGAGGGAGTTAAGAAGAGACTTGATTCTGATATGCCAGTTGGTTTCTTATTAAGTGGAGGACTTGATTCTAGTTTGGTTTGTAGTATTGCAGCAAAGCTTTCTGATAAACCAATTCGTACGTTTGCAATTGGTATGGATATCGATGCCATTGATTTAAAATATGCAAAACAAGTAGCTGATTATATTGGTAGTGAGCATACAGAAGTTATTATTAGTAGAGATGATGTTATTGCAGCTTTGCGTGATGTTATCTATCGATTAGAAACTTGGGATATTACAACTATTCGTGCATCGATTGGAATGTATTTACTTTCTAAGTGGATTAGAGAAAATACAGATATTCGTGTTCTTTTAACTGGTGAAGTTAGTGATGAGTTATTTGGATATAAATATACTGATTTTGCTCCAAGTGCAGAAGAATTCCAAAAGGAAAGTGAAAAGAGAGTTCGTGAACTTTATATGTATGATGTGTTACGTGCTGATAGATGTATTTCTAGTTGTTCTTTGGAAGCTCGTGTTCCTTTTGCAGATTTAGATTTTGTGTCTTATGTTATGAGTATTGATCCTGAGCTTAAGATGAATAAGTATGGTCAAGGTAAATATTTACTTCGTAAGTCTTTTGAAGGCGATTATTTACCACATTCTATTCTATATAGAGAAAAGGCTGCTTTTAGTGATGCAGTTGGTCATTCTTTAGTAGATGATTTAAAAGAATATGCTGAAAGTGTTTATACTGATGAAGAGTATCAAGAAAAAATTAGGAAATATCCAAAACATACACCTTTTACAAAAGAGTCTTTATTATATCGCGAAATATTTGAAGAATTTTATCCAAGTCACAGTGACTTTATTGTGGATTATTGGATGCCAAATAAAAATTGGGAAGGTTGTCAAGTAGATGATCCTAGTGCAAGAGTTTTATCAAACTATGGTGCTAGTGGCGAATAGATGATATACTAAAAAAGGAGGAATTATTATGGTAATTGATGCAAAAGAATTATATGAAAAAATAGATGAGTTTATGGATCAAGATGTTACAATTCAAGGGTGGATTCGTAATCATCGTAAACAAAAAGAATTTGGATTTATTGATTTTTCTGATGGAACTTGTTTTAATCATATTCAAGTTGTCTATGATGATAAATTAGATGACTTTGCTGATATTCAAAAATATCATGTTGGTAGTGCAATTGAAGTTTTAGGAAAGGTAGTAGAGTCTCCTAAAGAAGGTCAAGCTTTTGAAATTCAAGCGAAAAAGGTTACTTTACTTGGTGATTGTCCAGAAGATTATCCTATTCAACCAAAAAAGCATTCTCGTGAATTTTTGAGAGAGCAAGCTTATCTTAGACCTAGAACAAATTTGTTTCAAGCTGTATTTCGTGTTAGAAGTGTAGCAGCTTATGCAATTCATAAATATTTTCAAGATCATGGATATGTATATTTTCATGCTCCACTTATTACAGCAAGCGACTGTGAGGGTGCTGGTGAAATGTTCCATGTTACTTGTATGGATTTAGAGAATGTTCCTAAAGTAGATGGAAAAGTTGATTATAGTAAGGATATGTTTGAAAAGCCTGCTTCTTTAACTGTTTCCGGTCAATTAGAAGCTGAAACTTTTGCTTTAGCTTATAAGAAGACTTATACGTTTGGACCTACTTTTAGAGCAGAGCATTCAAATACAAAAGTTCATGCTAATGAATTTTGGATGATTGAACCTGAAATTGCTTTTTGTGATTTAGATGGGGATATGGAAATTATGGAAGAAATGTTAAAGTATGTTGTTAGTTATGTACTTGAACATTGTAAGGGTGAAATGACATTCTTAGATAAATTTGTTGAGAAAGGTTTACTTGATAAACTTACGAAGTTAGTAAATTCTAAATTTACTCGTGTTACTCATAGAGAAGTAATTGATATTTTACAAAAAGCTGATGTTGAGTGGGAATTTGAACCTAAACAAGGGGAAGATATTGCGAAAGAACATGAAAAATATATTACAGAATACTTTGGTGGACCAGTATTTATTACAGATTGGCCAAAAGATATTAAAGCTTTCTATATGAAACAAAATCCAGATGGAGAGACTGTTGCGGCAGTTGATCTTGAAGTACCAGGTGCTGGTGAAATTATGGGTGGAAGTCAAAGAGAAGAAGATTATGACAAATTAGTTTCTCGTATGAAGGAATTAGATATGGATATGTCTGAATTAGATTGGTATATTAATCTTCGTAAATTTGGTGGATGTGTCCATTCTGGATTTGGTATGGGATTTGAACGTTTATTAATTTATTTAACAGGAGTTGAAAATATTCGTGATGTGATTCCATATCCTAGAACACCAGGAAATTGTGATTTTTAGAAGAGGTGACTCTTCTTTTTTTTGACTTTACATTGCCTGTATGATATAATATGGAGCAAATTTAGGGGTGGTTGAATGACAAGTCAGGAATTAGAAGAAAAGTTATCACAAATTTCTATGGATGATTTGTTTTGTATTTATATTCGAGAAGATGAAGAAGATATGTTTTGTCAGTATCCTTCTTTAGGATTTTCTGAACCTTTCTATTTAGAACATAAAAATATGATTGATGCTTTTGTTAAAAATTTTTGTAGTTATCCTAGAAATGGTTCATTCTTATCTTTTCTTAAGTTAGCATCTCCTCATTTTATGAGTAAAGATATTTTGGAAAGTATTCGAGATAATCATACTTTAAAAGAAGTTGATTTTTATGGATGTGAACTTAGTAAAGAAGCCTTTGATATTATGAAAGAAAATCCTAATCTTTCTGTTATTGATTCGTTATCTGTCTGCTCTGAACTTAGAGATTGCTACGACATAAGATTGGGAGCTACTGTTAATCGAGAAATTCATGGATTTTTGCGAGTAAAGGATTTATTATATTCTGATGATATTCATATCTATGGTGATTTAAAAGAAGCAGAACTTATAGAAATATGTCAATTGCTTTCTAAAAGAAAAGTTCATGGTACAATTTCTTTTCATGATATGAGAAATGGTAGTAATATTAAAAAAATTATGGATGTAATAGATGATTTGGAACAAGATGGTGTTGATAAAACACGATATCAAATTGTTGTTTCTGATCGTAGTTCTTTTTTATATGATGCATTTGTTGACCAGAAACAAAATTCTAAAATTTGTGTTTTTACTAAGACAGATGAAGTTACGGATATGAATGTTTATATTCAGGTAGAAAATAAAATAAGAGAATTATTTGGAAATTATAATGTTTATCAAGATTTGTTATCTCCTTTAGAAAAGGTTATTTTTCTTCATCAGATGGTTTCTTCTTTTCGTAATTATAAAAAAGAGGGTAGTGATGAGGATTGGAGAAATTCTAGACTTTTACATAAATTGTTGTTTTCTGATCAAATCGTTTGTGCAGGATTTTCTTTTTTGTTATCAGATTTAGGAAGTCGCTTTGATTTGCCAATTTTAGAATTGGAGGCGACTGCAAACCATTCTACTACAGATGATTATAATCATATGAATAATATTGTATTTTTAGATGATGATAAATATGATATTCATGGAGTTTATTTATTAGATACGACTGCTGATAATAATCAATCAAATATTTTTATTTTTAATCATTGTCTTTTGACACCTGATGAATATCGTCATCATCCTTCAGATTTATATACTGCAGGATTTTCTTTATTGGGAGTAGATGATTTTGATATGTTTTCAAAAAGGATTAAAAATCATAAGGAAGAAGGAACTATTTTAGCGTCTATATTAAAAAATTATTATCCGGATCATTCGCTATTTCAATATGTTATGTCAGATAGTGATGTAGATTCTTTTTACCTTATGCATTTAGAAGATTTATTTCAAATGAGTCAGAATATGAAAGTTAGCCCTATTTGTGATGAAAAATTTTCTCAAGCAATTACACATTTAGAAGAAGTTCTTCATCCAGAACTAAAGGATTATCAAGTACAAGAAAAAGTTCAGTTTACTATGGATTTTTATCGTCAAAGGAATCAAGAAATATTTGGAGATACTAGTCGTACTCCACTAGCTATACAGAAAAAATTGTAGTTTTTTAGTTTACAGTGTAATCTGTAAACTTTTTTTGTTTTTATTTTCTTTTTTTTTTGTTGTGGTATACTAACTTTTGCAAAAGAGGGATATGATGGAAAAAATATATGATTACATATTACAAAAAGAAAGCCATATTGGTCTGTTAAGGCCCAGTAATGAAGATAGTGTTTTGGCATTGGTTCACCCAGAGGATGATCGAATTAAATTGTTAGCGATTGCTGATGGAATGGGTGGTAAACATTATGGTGATGTTGCAGCTCATTATGTAACTGAAAAGTTTGGATATTGGTTTTTAGAACAAAATCTTAATTCTTTTTCTGATATTGCAGAATTAAAAGAAAAACTATCTAATTTGGCTTTTGAATGTAATCAATATTTTATTTCTGAATATGGCAAAGGAGAAGTTGGTACAACACTTACTCTTGCTTTGGTTTTATTAGAAGATACTATTTTAATTCATTTAGGAGATTCTCGTTGCTATTTTTATAAAAATGGAGAAATTAAACAGATGACTGAAGATGATAGTGATGTTTGGTTATATTATCAATATCAATCTATAGATAAAGAATGGTTACGTTATTTTTCTACTAGCAATATTATTCATAATTGTATTGGTATTTCTAATTCTTTATGTCGACCACATATTTATATTTATCCTAATAATAGCTATCAGACTTTGTTATTAACAACTGATGGAGTTACTGATTTACTTACTGATTCCAAATTACAGAGAATTTTAAGAGAAGAAAAAATAGAAAATGTTTGTAAAAAAGTAGTTTATGAAGCTGTTTTTGTTAATCAAAATTTATTTGTACCTGCAGATTTGAAACAGTTTCATTATGATCATTATTTGGTTCCTGTACAAGGTAGAGATAATGCAAGTGTTGTTTTGTTTTCAAAATTATAAATTTTAGCATATTTTATTTATTTTTGTTCATTCTAGTAATAGGAGGGATAAAAATGAAAAGATTTGGTAAAGTTGTTCTTACTTTTGGTTTTTTGTTATTAGTTCTTGCTGGTTGTACTAATAATATGGAAACACCTACTAGTAAAGTAGAAGAGTTTTTAGGTAAATATCAAAACTTAGATTCTGATGTTACTACTCAACTTGATCAAGTACTTGAAGATGAAGATACTATGACAGATGAGCAAAAGAAAGAATATCGTTCACTTTTAGAAAAGCAATATCAAAATTTATCTTATAAAATTAATAATGAAGATGTAGATGGGGATAGTGCAACGGTTGATGTAGAAATTGAAGTGTTGGATTATGCTTCTACTATTCAAGATGCTAAAAAGTATTATGATGAGCATAAGGATGAGATAGAAGAAGAGTATCAAAAAGATAAAGAAGATAACGATAATGTTGTAGAAGATGCTGTTGATGGAGCAGAAAATGCTGTAAAAGAAAGTGCAGCTTATATTGATTATAAAATTAAAGAATTGAAGTCAGCAACAGATACTGTTAATTATGATATTACTTTTCATTTATTAAAAGAAGATGGTGAATGGAAAATACAAGATATTAGTGATGCAGATCTAGAAAAAATTCATGGTTTATATGAAGGATAGATATCTAATGATATCTATTTTTTTTAAATATTCTATAATTTGACTTTTTTTTTGAAATGGTTTTTGTTATACTTATTATTAGAATAGAGGGTGTTTGCATGTTAGGAAGAATTGAAGAAATCATTGATAATAGTGTAACGATAAAGTTGAATATTAATATTAATGAGCAACCTAATTTAGTTAATTTACATGTCGTTTTTGAAGATGGAAGTAATAGAAATGTCGTTGCTGAAATTGCAAATGTTAATCAGACTAAAATGATTGCTAATGTAGTTGGTGAAATTACGGATGGAAAGTTTACTCCTGGATCTAGTACAAAACCTTCTTTTAAGTCTAATGTTCGTTTAATTAAAGAAGATGAGTTGGCTTTATTATTTGGAAAGCAAGAGACAGAATTTGGTTTTACCAATTTTGGTACTAGTAATGTTTATACAGGATATAGAATTAATGTTCCCATTAATGAGTTTTTTAATGCTCATTTTGCTATATTAGGTAACTCTGGTGCTGGAAAGAGTTGTACAGTTGCATCTATTTTACAGAAGTTATATGTAAGTAGCCCAAAACCTCCTGTTAATTCTGCTTTGTTTTTCTTTGATGCTTATGGTGAATATACGCATGCTTTTGGTAAGTTGCATGAGAAAAATCCAGCTCTTAATTATAAGGCTTATACTACTAATACAGTGGATCCCGATTGTGAGATATTAAGAATTCCTGCTTGGTTGCTAGATGTTGATGATTTAGCTTTATTACTTGATGCTACGACACCTGCTCAATTACCAATTTTAGAAAAGACTTTAAAGCTAGTTCCTATTCTTACTGGTAATTCTTCTGTTGTTATTAAAAGAAAAAATGATATTATTGCTAGAGCTTTACAAGATATTTTACTTAGTGGTAATGATTCTACTAAGATTCGTGACCAAGTTATTGCTGTTCTTACAAAATTTAATACTAGTGAACTTAATTTGGAAAGTACGATTGCTCAGCCTGGATATGTTCGTACATTGAAACAGTGTTTGTATGTTGATAAAACAGGTAAAATGCAAGAAATGGAACTTGTTGTTGAATTTATCCGTGGATATATTTCTGAAGAACAAGAAGAAATTAGTGAAGCAGATATGAATAAGTTTTATTCTTTGACCGATTTGGAACATGCTATGGAATTTGCTCTTATTAGTGAAGGTATTTTGAAGAGTGACAAAGTATTTGATATTGCTAATATAATGAGTGTCCGTCTTCATACTTTAGCAACTGGTGATAATAAAGAGTATTTTAATTATCCTAAATATGTTACAAGAGATCAATATATTGATTCTTTATTAACAGACTCAGTTACAAATACTCGTGCTCAAATTGTTAACTTTAATATCAATTATGTTGATGATAGATTGGCTAAAGTTATTACGAAAATTTTATCTCGTATGCTTTTTTTGAGAGCAAGTACATTGAAGCCTCGTGGTTCTAGGGCTTATCATATTATTATTGAAGAGGCTCACCGTTATGTTCAACATGATAGTGATGTTTCCTTATTAGGATATAATATATTTGAACGTGTTGCTAAGGAAGGTCGTAAATATGGAATATTTTTGGGACTTATTACACAACGACCTAGTGAACTTTCTGATACTTGTGTTTCTCAATGTATGAATTTTGTTATTCTTAGAACATTACATCCTACGGATTTACAGTATATTCGTGAGATGGTTCCAAATGTTTCTTCAGAAATTGTATTGCAACTTAAAAATTTGAAACCAGGTAACTGTATTGCTTTTGGTAGTGCTTTTCAGGTTCCAACTTCTATGTATATCGATTTACCAGATCCTAGACCACTTTCTAACAATGTTGATTTGGAAACTGTTTGGTATAAGGATGTTAATCCAGATGCATTGATTAATCAGTCTGTTACTTCTAACGTTAATACTCCTGCTGTTCAAACCGCAACTTTTATGCCAGCACAGAATAATATTCAACCACAACCTATTGTTGGTGTTGCTGCTAGTCAACCTATCATGACACCAGGTAGTGTAGGTGCACAAATTGCAAATGTTTCAGCTCAACCTGTGATGAGTGCTGGGGGAGTAGCTAATGCTCCGGCAGTTCCTGCACCTTCACAAAATCGTTTTATACAGGCACAATAAGGATAGATAAAAAATAATTTATACTTTTCCTTTTATTAAATATGTGATAGAATAATAATTAGTTAAGATAGAAAAAGATAATTGGAGGATGGGAATATGGCTTTAGATAAATTAAAAAATTTATTTGGGGGAGAAGATGACGTAGTAGAAGAAGGAGCAGACGAAGAATTTTATTCCACTTCTCGTGAGGAGTATCATGAAGAAAATGGGGTTGCTGGAAGTAAGATGATGTTATTAGAACCTCGTGCTTACTCTGAAAGCCAACAGATTGCTGATTATTTAAAAGCTCGTTCAGCCGTTGTTGTTAATTTGAAAAGAGTAACTCCAGATCAAGCTAAAAGAATTGTTGATTTTTTAAGCGGTACTATTTATGCTATTGGTGGAGATTTGCAAAAGTTGGGTGGAGGTATATTCTTATGTACTCCAAATAATGTTAATGTAGAAGGTAAAATTAGTGATGATGCTAATACTTCTAAGTCTACTAAGAGCAGTAAAAAAGAAAAAGAAGATGACTTTGATTTTTAGTTAAATGTTTCTGAGGTGATTATATGGAAAAATTTAGTTATGAGGCTAATGGATATAATCGCCAGGAAGTAAATCAGTTTGTTAGTGATGTCATTGCACAGACAGAAGGTATTATAAAAAAATGTAAGGCTCAAGGTGAAGCTTTAGATAAGTTGAAAGCGGAACTTGAACATTATAAGAAGATGGAGACTACATTGCAAACGGCAATTCTTAAAGCTGAAGAAACTGGCGATAACATTAAGAGAATGGCTAGAGAAGAGCATGAGATGATTGTAAGAGATGCCAAAAATAATGCTAGTCGTATTGTCAATGAAGCATTACTAAAAGCAGAAAAGATTGAAAACAATGCAGAAACTTTAGAAAAAAATATGAAAATTTTCAAACGGAAACTAAAAGTTATTATGGAGCAACAGATGGCTGTTGTTGATGAAATTGAATTATTAGAATTAGATCCTAAGTAGGGATCTTTTTTTACTTGTTTCTTTTTATATTTTGATGTAAAATAATCATTACTTTTAGGGGGGTTATTATGGAAATTCAAAGACCAAAACAGTTAATTACCGATAGTGGACAAGTAATTTTAGGAAAAGAATTAAGCTATGTTAATCATGGGTATAATGCGGATGTTTGGTGTTGGTTTGATGATGCTGGACAGAAGTTTGCTGTTAAAACGTATAAAAAGGGTTGTCATAAACTAGGATTACAAAATGAAGTGGCCGATATTTTTCAAGAATTGGAATTTTATAATTTTCCTAATTTATATACTTCTGTTCGTACTGATATTAGTCATAAAAATATAGATGGTTATATTATGGAGTATATGGAAGAAGATTCAGAACGGTCTGTTCTTGATATTCCTTCTGTTAATTTATTTTCATCTATACAAGCTTTAGAAGAGGATTTGTTATCTATTTCTTCTTATGGTATTTTTACTAGTGATGTTAAAGGTGAAAATACTATGGTTACAAAAGATGGAGTATTACGACTTTTTGATTATGATTTGTTTTTTGTAGACCGTGGTAATAGAAGAAATATGATTGAGGTTGATAATTTACATACGGAATTGCGTCTTTTAAGAGATGTTTTAACTCATGCGGTTATCTTTGATTCATCTTTTACAAATGAGGAGAGAAGAGCTGCAAAAGATTATATTAATTCTAATTTATCTTTGCACTTATGTAGAGATAGAATGCCTAGTGAACTTTTAGATTCATCTTTTTGTCAGGAAGAGACACCAAAACAGTTACTTAAAAGTTTATCTCATATTCAATAATATATGAAAAAAGTTTCATTTTAACTTGAATTTTTTTTCATATTATGGTATATTGATACTACCTTTTATTAAGGGTTATTGTTTATTATTTCACTTTATAAAAGTAAGGAGGAAATATTATGGGATTAAATGGAGAAGAACCATTTTATGATTATGACACTCAATTAAGATTGGGTGGAGATTTTAAAGATCTTTTAGCTGGAGATTTTGTAGATGATAGAGGAATCGTTGTTCCCAAAAGAGAATTAGAATATATTAATCACGGTGTTAATTCTAGTGTATGGAAGTGGAAGAGAGGAATAGTTACCCAAGCGGTTAAATCTTTTTTTGATGGTAGTTATCGAATGGCACTTCGACCAGAATCGGCTCGTACAATTCGTCATTTAGATTTAGTTAATCTTCCTAATATTCATTCTACGATTAAAAGAAAATCTCGTTTTGGGCAATCTTTTGATGGTTATATTATGGATTATTTACCAGAAGATAAGAGTGCTACTTTTTTAGATATGCCTAGTGAAAAATTGATTCAGTCTTTTGATGGGATGAATCGGGATGCTAAAACTTTAGCAGATGCTCATATATTGATGAATGATGTTAGAATGGGTAATGTTATGGTTACTAGGAGCGATATTGGTGATGGATGTGCTCATGTGTTTGATATGGATTTATATCGATATGAGCCTGATATGGATTCTAGTGATATTTATCATGAAAATGATAAGCAATTATCTTCTATGTGTTTACAAAAATTACAGTCTGATATTTTAACAGATCCGTTTATTGATGAAAGGCTAAAGTGGCAGGCTATTGATTATTTGGCAAAAAGGTTTGATATCTATCAACATCCTGCTTGGTCCACCAATTATAAAGTAGAAGATATATTTTCTAATTCGGATACACCAAGACAATTTGTTAAAAAATAATAAGTGGGAGATAAATATATGGATAAGGTTGCATCACTTCGAGTAAGATTAAGCGAAATTATTAATAATAGAAATAAATTATTGTCTCAATCGTATTCTTTGGAGCAAAGTATTTTAATTACAAGATTGGCTGTTGAAGAAAATGAGATTAAGCGGTTATTAGCTAGTTATACTGGTGTACAGAAAGAACAAAGAGAAAGACAAAGATATTGTGACCTGCTGTTATTTCGTGATAGTGCTTTTATTCCTTTGGGTCATGTGCAATATGCTATTTTAAATTCTGAAAGAGAAATTGAAATTATTCATTTAGAAAATAGTATTATTCAAAATCAGTTTTTCATTAATGGGAATCAGTTACAAATAAGATTATTAGATTTACTTGTGATGAATGGTGATATTTCACATCATGATAGAACTCAACAAGTAAGTATTCTTGAGAGGGAGAATTGTCGTTTGACAGAAGATAATGAGGCAAAAGAGAAAAAACTTGATATATGTAGAAGAAAAAAAATTATTTCTCAAATTGAATTTAATCATACTTATGGTTATGCTACACCTGATGCTTGTGAATTTCAGATGAATCTTTTAAGAAACACACCTGTTTTAACAGAGCAATCTGAACAAACTATATTATCTTCTTATCCTCAAAAAGAAATTGGTAATGTGAATCAGGATGCGGTAAATTTAAAATTTGTTTATAAGAAATAATTGTCATCTTTTTAAATTTGTGCTATATTAATTGGGAAAGCATGTGCGAAAGACGGAATATTTGGGAATAAGTAGAGAGCTCATGGTTGGTGAAAATGAGTTATGAAAAAATATTTAGATCACTTTCAAGTTGCGATTTATGGATAAGATAAATACGGTAACGCGTTATAGTTTTAGAGATAGAGAAATCTATGAACTAAGGTGGTACCACGAGCAATTCGTCCTTTGGATGAATTGCTTTTTTGTTTAGAAAGGAGTTAATATGAATAAGTTCGAGTTTTATTTAAGGTCTTTTGTTTCTACTGTGGGACAAGGATTAAATTATGTTACTCATCGTGAACAATATGCTATTTTAGATAGAGTGATTGATGTACCAAAAACTTATTATAAAGCACCTGCTGGTAAAGTTATTAGAAATAATGGTAGAAAGGGAAGGGGATAGATATGGATTTTAAGAAATTAGAAAAAGGATCTATTCATGAAGTAGAGTCTAAATATGTAAAAGAATGGAAAGAGAAGAATATTTTAGAAAAAACAATTAAACATCGTAAAGATTGTCCAGATTTTGTATTTTATGATGGACCAATTTATGCCAATGCAAAACCTGGTATTCATCATGTTTTTGCTAAAACTATTAAAGATGCTTTTTGTAAGTATAAGGCAATGTCAGGATATCGTGTATTAAGAAAGATTGGGTTAGATACTCATGGACTTCCAATCGAAGTTAATGTTGAAAAAAAGCTTGGATTTAAAAATAAAAACGATATTGAGAAATTAGGTATTGAGAGATTCTGTGAAGAATGTAAAGTTGAGACTGATAGTAATATTGATGAAGTAAAGAAAGTTACGGATATGATGGGGCAATTTATTGATTGTGATCATCCTTATGTTACTTGTAGTAATGATTATATTGAATCTGAATGGTGGATTGTTAATGAGTTAAATAAAAAGGGATTAATCTATTATGGCAATAAAGTATTGCCTTATTGTCCTCGTTGTGGTACAGAACTTGCTTCTCACGAGGTGTCTCAAGGATATAAAGAAGTTAGTGTTAATACGGTTATTGTTCCATTTAAAGTAGTAGATAAAGATGAATATTTCTTAGTATGGACAACAACTCCTTGGACTTTGATGGCTAATGTTGCTTTATGTGTGAATCCAGATTTAGAGTATGTAAAAGTTCACTCTCGTGGCTATACATTTATTGTTGGTAAAAGCTTGGCTGATAGTGTATTAGGTGAAGATTATGAAATTGTTGAAACTTATAAAGGTAGTGACTTAGTTGGAATTAAATATGAACAATTAATGCCTTTTGTTAAAGTAGAAGGAAAAGCTTTTGAGGTACTTGCTGATAGTTATGTTACTGATAGTGATGGTACAGGTATTGTTCATATGGCTCCGGCTTTTGGTGAAGATGATAGTCGTGTTTGCCGTCTTAATGATATTGCTTTTGTTAATCCAGTTGGAAAAGATGGTTGCTATACAACTGGTCCATGGGAAGGTACTTTAGTTACAGATTCTGAACTTGAAATAACAATTATTAAATGGTTAAAGGAAAATGATAAGTTATTTAAGAAGCAAAAAATGGTACATGATTATCCACATTGTTGGAGATGTAAGCAACCTTTGATTTATTATGCAAAGCCTGCTTGGTATGTTAAGACTACTGCTTATAAGGATCAAATTATTGAAGCTAATAAGACAGTAAATTGGCACCCAGATTATGTTGGTACAAAACGTTTCCATAATTGGTTGGAAAATATGATTGATTGGGGAATTTCTAGAAATCGTTATTGGGGATGCCCTCTTCCAATTTGGACTTGTGATTGTGGCCATTTTGAAACGATTGGCTCTCTTGCTGAATTAAAGGAAAAAGCAGTAGAAGATATTGATATTAATACTTTAGAACTTCATCGTCCATATGTTGATCGTATTCATATTAAGTGTCCAAAATGTGGTAAAGAGATGAGTCGTGTTAGTGATGTTTTAGATGTATGGTTCGATTCTGGTTCTATGCCTTATGCACAATTTCATTATCCATTTGAAAATAAGGAATTATTTGAATCACAGTTCCCTGCAGATTTTATTGCTGAGGGAGTAGATCAAACTCGTGGCTGGTTCTATGTTTTAATTGTTTTATCTACTTTAATTAGTGGAAAGAGCAGCTTTAAAAATGTTGTTGTTAATGATATGATGTTAGATGCTTATGGTAAGAAGATGAGTAAGTCTACAGGTAATATTATTGATCCAATTAAAATTATGACAGAATATGGTGCTGATACAATTCGTTTTTATATGATGTATGCATCTCCTGTTTGGACACCGCTTAAGTTTGATGAAGAGGGAGTAAAGGAAGTTTATTCTAAATATATTTCAACATTTAGAAATGCCTATTCTTTCTTTGAAATGTATGCAAATGCTGATCATGTTGATCCAAGAGAATATGATATTCCGGTTGAAAAGCGTGAATTGATTGATCGTTGGATTTTATCTAAGTTAAATAAATTAATTCGTGATGTACAAGCCGCTTATCAAGAATATGATTTAAATAAAGTTGCTAAATTGATTGTTCCATTCTTAAACGATGATTTATCTAACTGGTATATTCGTAGCAATCGTAGAAGATTCTGGGATAGTGAATTAACTGAATCTAAAAAAGCGGTTTATTTAACTACTTATGAAGTACTTGTTGCTTTATGTAAATTGTGTGCACCAATTACTCCATTTATTACAGAGGAAATTTATCAAAGATTGACTAACGAGGAGTCTGTACATTTAGCTGATATGCCTGTAGAGAATACAGATTTGATTGATGAAGTTGTCGAAGAGAGAATGGATTTGGTTAGAGATGTTTGTTCTTTAGGTAGATTTGCTAGAGAAGAAGCAAATATTAAAGTTCGTCAACCAATTTCTCATTTGATTTTACCTAAGAGTGATGAAATGATTATTGGTGATTTACTTCCAGTTATTATGGAAGAATTAAATGTTAAAGATGTTGAATTTAAAGAAGATATGAGTAAATACTTGGAATATGTTGTAAAACCTAATTTTAAAGTTTTAGGTAAAACACTTGGTCCTAAAGTTAAATTACTTAGTGCAATTTTAAATGATTTATCTATGGAAAAAATTGAAAAACTACAGAATGAAGGTTTAGTTGTTAATTTAGATGGAGAAGACTTTACTTTAACTTCTGATATGGTTTTAATTTCTTTAAAACAAAAAGAAGGTTATGCATCTAGTAGTAATAATCGTACTTGTGTTGTTCTTGATACAGAACTTACAGAAGATTTGATTTTAGAGGGCCTTGCTCGTGAATTTGTTCGTAAAGTTCAAAGCTTAAGAAAAGAAGCAGATTTCATTATTACGGATCATATTATTGTTACATACCATGGTAGTGATAAGATAAAGGCTATGCTTGAAAAATATTATGACTATGTTATGGGTGAAGTATTAGGTGATAAATTGGTTGTAGATGAAAGTCTTGCCTTTGATGATAAATTAAATGATGAAGAAGTTGCAATTCGTGTAGAGCGTGTTTAATTTATTTGTTAAGAAAAAGAATGATGATTGTCATTCTTTTTCTTTTTTCTTTTTTCTATCTTTGATATAATGATAGTAAAAGAGGGGAAAATATGAAAGAAAATGAAGAAGTCCAAGAAATTAAACAAAAAATTATTTTATGTGCAATTGTTTTTGTCTTTGTATTAGTACTGGGTTTGTTTTTAGTTTTTAATCGATTTGGTTCTGATGTGGATGCTGTTACAGAAGCCTTAAATAAAAAGGAAACATTTGTTTTGTTTTTTAATAATGATAGTGATTTATGTGAAGATTGTTCTATGGTAGAGGATACTTTAAATGAGTTAGGGGTTAGTTATTATACTTTTAATGTTCAGGCACCAAGTTATGATTCTGTTTTAAGAAGATTACAGGTTGATTATGAAGTAGTAGTACCAGCTGTTTATGTAGTTGTTAAAGGTGAGGTACGGTATAATATTACTAATGTTAATTCTAAGAAAACTGTAGAAAATTTTATTAAAAATAATCATATTCTTTCTCTTTTGGAAGAGTAATAGTGAGGTGATTGGATGGCAGGAGCTGTAGCGTTGATTACTGGTGCTAGTCGTGGGATTGGTGCTAGTATTGCTTTAGAGTTTGCAAAAGCGGGGGTTAATGTAGTGTTGAATTACCATCGTCATGCATTGATGGCAGAGAAGGTTGCAGAGAAGATTAAAGATAAATATGACGTTTCTGTTATGTGTGTAAAAGCAGATGTTTCTGTTCCAGAAGAAGTGGAATCTATGATAAACCAAGTGGTAGATCAATTTGGGAAAATAGACATCTTAGTTAATAATGCTGGTATATCGCATGATAGTTTATTTTTAGATAAATCTGTTGCTAATTTTAGAAAAATATTAGATGTGAATTTGATTGGAACTTATTTATGTAGTAAATATGTTGCTGAAGTTATGTTGGATAGAGGTAGTGGTAAAATTATTAATATAGCTTCTACTAATGCTATTGATACATATTATCCAGAATCTTGTGATTATGATGCTTCTAAAGCCGGGGTTATTTCTCTTACTCATAATATGGCTCGAGAGTTTGCTCCTACTATCTTGGTAAATTGTGTTTGTCCAGGATGGGTTAAAACAGATATGAGTGATGGATTATCTATCGAGCAAATACAAGAAGAGGAAAAGAAAATATTGTTACATCGGTTTGCAGATCCAGAAGAAATCGCTAAAGTTGTAGTTTTCTTGGCTAGTTCTAAAGCTAGTTATATTAATGATAGTGTTATTCGTGTTGATGGTGGAAAGCTTAATTCTTAAATTCTTGGTAGCTCAAAATGACGAAATTGTGTATAATAGTAATGATATTTTGAAGGAGAGATGTTATATATGTATCAAGATTTAGGTATTAGTGAAGATGTTGTACGTTTAGTAGAAGAAGCTGAGCAAGATTGCCAGGAAGAGTTTACTAAACTAGAAAAAAATGAGTATTTAAATAGTTTAAAAGTATTATCTAGTTTTCATAAGAATGAAATTACAGAATCTTGTTTTAATGCTACTACTGGATATGGGTATAATGATGTGGGTAGAGATGGTATTGAGGCAGTTTTTAGAGATGTTTTGGGGGCTGAAAAAGCGTTGGTTCGTAGTCAATTTATTTCTGGTTCTCATGCTTTAAATGTTTGCTTTTTTGCTTTACTTCGTCCAGGTGATTTATTACTTAGTATTAGTGGAAAGCCATATGATACTTTAGATCAAGTTATTGGATTAGAAGAAAATCCTAGTTCTTTAATGAGTTTTGGAGTTGAATATGATCAAATTGATTTAGTAAATGATGATTTTGATTATGAGAAAATTAAAAACTACTTACAAAATCACAAAGTTAAAGTAATTGAAATTCAAAGAAGCAAAGGTTATTCTACTAGAAAAAGTATTTCTATTGATAAGTTAGAAAAGGTAATTTCTGTTATTAAGAGTGTAGATTCTGATGTTATTGTTATGGTTGATAATTGTTATTGCGAGATGGTTGGATTAAAAGAGCCTACTGAAGTTGGTGCTGATATTATGGTTGGTTCTTTGATTAAAAATTTAGGTGGAGGTATTGCTCCTAATGGTGCTTATATTGCTGGTAGAAGTGATTTGATTGATTTATGTGCAGATCGATTAACTTTACCAGGTGAGGGTGCAGAAGTAGGACCTACGCTTGGTATTAATAAACAGATTTTACAGGGGATTTTTATGGCTCCTAGTGTTGTTACTTCAGCGTTGAAAACAGCGGTTTTAACTAGTAGAGCTTTAGAAAAATTGGGTTATGATGTGGAACCTCGTTATCAGGATGAGAGAGTAGATATTGTACAGAATATTACTTTTCATGATCCTGAAAAATTAGTTTTATTCACAAGAGGGATTCAAGCTGGTTCTCCGATTGATTCTAATGCTTTAGTAGAAGCTTGGGATATGCCTGGCTATACCGATCAAGTTGTTATGGCAAGTGGTTCTTTTACTCAAGGATCTTCTATTGAACTTTCTTGTGATGGCCCTATTAGAGAGCCTTATATTGCTTATATGCAAGGTGGTCTTACTTATGATTATGGTAAATTAGGTTTAATGAAAGCCATTGATACTTTACTTCATCGATAGGAGGTTTGAATATATGGTAAATATATTAATTTCTGTTATATTAATGTTTTTGGCTGTTGTATTAATCATTTGTCTTGCTATTTATATTTTATCTTCTCTTGGATTATCTAAAATGTTTAAAAAAGCTAATCAAGATGGATGGCCTGCTTGGATTCCTATTTACAATACTTATATGCTTTGTAAAATTACAGGGGTTAATGTTTATTGGCTTTTGATTGTAGTGGGATTGTATTTTTTAACATTTATTCCATTCGTTGGTATTGTAGCTTTTGCTGCTAGTATTTATTTTCAAGTTTTACTTGCTATTAGTACGGCTAGAAGTTTTGGAAAAAGTGATGGTTATGCAGTTGGTTTGTTTTTCTTAGCACCTATTTTTTATATGATTTTAGGATATGGTAATAGTGCTTATTTAGGAGAAAAGCCTATGAATGATTTTGTTTTTGATCATATTGATACCAATAAATGTACTTCAGCTTCTACTACAACCACAACATCTGCTGCAAATAGTACTATATCAGAAAAGGTTGTCACACGTTATTGTGTTTATTGTGGTACACCATTGTCTGAAGGAAATAAATTTTGTCCAAATTGTGGAAAAGAATTATGATTTTATTCATAATCTTTTTTTTTGTACATAAATTTTAATAGAATTAAGGAGGAAGCGTATGATAAATAAACAGAATCTATGGTTTTTAACATTATTTAGTTTAATTTTGGTACTTAGTGTTTATTATATTACTATGCCTAATGATTTACTTACTAAAGCAGTGACAGTAGAAGAGGATGGTAGTAAACAAAAAGAAAAAGTGAAAGACGCAGTAGAAGAGGTTTCATCTTTGACAGCAATGAGAGTTAGTTTACAGGAAGAAAGACAAGATGTTATGGATGAATTACAGGAACAACTTACTAGTGATACTGTTAGTAGTGAGGAAAAAAATAATGCTTATGAAAGATTAAAATATTTAAATTCTATTCAGAGTAAAGAGGAAGAGTTAGAAAAGAAAATAAAAAAGGAATTTAAATTAGATTCTTTTGTTAAAATTGATAATACAGACGTTTCTGTTGTTTGTGTTTCCTCAAAACATGATAGTAAGTTAGCTAATAATATTATGAGATTAATTCAGTCTGAATATGAGGAAAAGATGTATATAACAGTTAAGTTTCAAAAAGCTTAGGTTAAATGCATACAACAAAGTGCTTTATTTACATAAAATACTTTAGGTGGTGCGAATATGGCAAATGGAATTTTAACCGTGAGAGAAAGAGAAATATTTGAATTGTTAATTCAGAATATGACTACAAAAGAGATTGCTAAGAAGTTACATATTAGTGAAAAGACAATTCGAAATCATATTTCTAATACGATGCAAAAACTAGGTGTTAGTGGTAGAGCAGCGGCGGTTGTTGAACTTTTAAAATTAAAAGAGTTATCTTTATAAATCGTACTAAATTAGTACGATTTTTCATATACTTTTTTAGGTGATAGGATGCTTAAATCTAGAGCTATAAGAAAAATTTTTGTAACAACATTATCTTTATTTGTCTTTATGGTAATTTATTCTATTCCTTCTTTGGAAACTACTTATACTTTAAAAACAAATTTAGAAATTGAGAGTACAACTGGACTCGCAACGGATAATATTTATTTGTTGAATGATGATGGGTATCTTGTAAAAAGCAGAGTATTGTTAGAAAGTACTAAGATTGAAGATAAAGTTAAAGAGCTTTTAGATTATTTGATTATAAAAAAAGATAACCATTTTCCTAAGGGATTGTTTCCTTATATTCCTAAAGATACAAAAGTTTTAAATGTATTGTGCGGGGATGGGAAAATTACTATTGATTTTTCTAAAGAGTTTTATGATTTGAAAGTGGATTCAGAAAAACAGGTGATTTCTGGAATTGTATATAGTGTTTTGGATTTAGATGCTTTTCAAGAAGTTATTTTATTGGTAGAGGGTGAAGTGTTAGATGAATATCCAAATACGCATGAGAAAATAAAAAGCCCTTTAACAAAAAGTATTGGTATTAATGAAGAGTATAATTTAACTTCTAGAGATGATATATCGAAAGTTGTTATTTATTATTTAACAGCTATTAATCAAGATTTATATTATGTGCCAGTAACAAAATTTGTGAATGATGATAGAGATAAAATTAAAATTATTATTGATGAGTTATCTAGTAGTTATATTTATGAATCTAACTTAATGAGTTTTTTACATAGTAATGTTGAACTTTTAGATTATTATGAACAGGAGAATGTTTTATTTTTAAATTTTAATCATTATTTATTTGATAATAATGATAAGGTTTTAGAAGAAGTTTTATATAGTATTAGTTATTCTGTGTTTGATAATTATGATGTGTCTATGGTAATGTTTGAAGTAGATAATGAGTATGTGGGTCAAGTGTCTAGAAACGGTAGTATTGAAGTAAATTAATTTTGTCAAGTGATGTCAAAAGCTATAATTTTTTCTTTTTTTGTTATGATTTATGTTAAAATGAATTTAGATAGAGTATGTGTAGGAGGTAATGATTATGGTTTTCATATTGGATTGTGATCCTGTATCACAAGTTGGGAGTTCTTTATCTGGTGTAGCTAATTCTATCTCACAGATTAGTTCTTCTGTTCATAGTTATGATACTAGTTGTGAGGATGGGTTTGACTTTGCATCAGCGGCTTCAGCAATTGCTTCTAATATAGAGGCTGCATCTGTAAAAGTTGAAAACACGGCTAAAGTAATTGAGAAAGTTGTTTCTACGCATACTGCGTTACAAAATCGGTTAATTGGAAAAGAAGAGAAAGAGGAAGAACAAACTTCTAATAATTCTCAAGAAGATAGTTATTCTGGAGGATCTTCTTCTAGTAGTCATTCTAGTGGGGCTGCTACTTCTTTAGGTGTAATTGGTTCTTCTACTATTAGTCATCATGCTGGTGGGGCTATTACTACTGGCTGGGGTGGCGATAAGTATACTTTAAAAGGTTATGGTGAGGTGGTTGCTTTACCAAATGATGGAGGAATGAAAGTTAATTTTACAGATGAAGAAGGTAATTCATTAATTACTGTTAAATTGGAAGATGGTAAAGATGTCTTTTATGATACAAAGACAGGAGATAAGATTGATGATTTAGGAGCTCAAGGTGCATTGTTTTCTGATGATACTGCTTATTTAGAAGAGATGCGAAATAAAGCTAGAACGAACGGTAGTGATACCGATTGGTATTGCATTGTTGATCGTGATAATTTTAGAACTACGGTTTTAAAGCAATTAGATGGAGATTGGCGTGTTGTTAAAACTTATGATTGTGGAACTGGCGTTTGGGGAATAGAAGGTATGATGAATGAGTCACATACATTTACTGGTATGTGGAAAGTGGATCATAAATCGGCTTATGATGGACCAAATGATTGGTGGACTTGTTTTATTCCATATTATAAGCCTGATGGTACTGATTTTGGTCAAGGATTTCATGCTGGTTATACCGGTACCCCAGAATATCAATCTTATGGATGTACAAGACTAGATACTTATAATGCTAAATGGATATTTGATAACGTTCCAATTGGAACTACGGTTGAAGTATTTTAAAAGGTATATGAAAATATACCTTTTTTTATATGAAAAATGCTTGCAACAAAAGAAATTATGTTGTATAATTTATGTTGTCAGCTGAATATGTCTGCGTAGCTCAGCTGGATAGAGCAATCGCCTTCTAAGCGATCGGTCAGGCGTTCGAGTCGCCTCGCGGACACCATATGAAATTAAGCCCTTGAATTTTCAAGGACTTTTTTATTTTTTAAATTTTTTGCTATAATATATTTGAGGTGATATAGTGAAAGAAAAAATTGATTATGAAGACTTTAGTAAAGTTGAATTTAAGATTGGTGTCATTTTAGAATGTGTAAAACATCCTAATGCAGATCGTTTATTGGTATTTCAAATTGATGTAGGGGAAGAAAAACCACGTCAAATTATTTCTAGTATTGCAGAGTTTTATAAACCTGAAGATGTTATTGGTAAGAGAGTAGTAGTTGTTACAAATTTAAAGAAAGCGAAATTTAGAGGAATGGATTCTGATGGAATGTTAGTTTGTGCTTCTTTACCAAATGATGAGGATGTGGAACTACTAACTATTACAAAAGATTTTCCTGGTGGAACAAAAGTAGATTAAAAAAAGAGCCTTGAGCTCTTTATTTTTTTTGATATGAATATGATTTGTCTTCTAGATTTTTATTGTGTCCTGTTACACAGGCTAATAGTCCGTTGATAGATGTTAAGTCTTTTCCAAATGACACGACTTTGTCGGCTTTGCTCATTATTCTTCCTTGTTTAAATTTACTTGGGCAAAGTGATATTGGCCCTAGTTGAACTCTGGTACTGGAAGTGATAATTAATCCTTTGATATAGTGTGGTATCTGTTCTATTTTTTCTTTTGTGTTAAGTTCTAAATCTGTACCATCGAAGCTACGGACTGGGAAAGGAAACATATGATGAACTACACCATCAATTATAATTTCTGACTCTTTATCATCTTGAAAGTATGATGGGTACCAAGTAGCGGCATTAATTGCTCCTTCCAATGGATGTGTAAATCCATGCTTATTTACAAGTCTAGATTTCTTGATTTTCGTATTTTGCCATGGTAATTCATATAAGTCGTGAAATAGGGCAATATTCATTGCTGTTGTGGTTGTCTTATTATCCCAGCCTTTTTTTTGTGATAGTACGTAAGTGACGATTGTATCGCTTAAGATATGTTCTCCCAGACTAACGGTTTCGTGATGAGGAAATTCTTCTGAATTCATTCTTCTTTGAAATTCTGGATGTTCCCATATTGGCTCTATTACGTTCCAAACCTTTTTTTGATCAGAGGTTTTCAATTGATAATGTTCCATTAACTCTGTAACTGATTGTCTATATTTATCCATTTCCATTTTTATTCCTTCTTTTTTGTAGACATATTATACTTTATTTTGCTTATTTTGTCAAAATAAAGAAGTGACTATTCATCACTTCTGTTGGTATTGTTTCTTTTTCTTATTAATACTTTAGGTTTTGGTTCTTCGATAGGTGCCTCTATTAGTTCTGGTACTTGGTCAACAATTGCATCTATGTCTATATCTTGCCATTGGTCTGGTAGTTGTTCTTGTGTACTAGCTATTTGTTGTGATGTAGAAATTGTTGTATTCTGAGTTTGTTTTTTTTCTTTTTCTTGTGTATATTGTACTTCTTCTGTTTTTTGTTTTTCTTTTCGATCGGTTTTTCTTCTATCTCATAAGGAATGGCTTCGCCTTTTTTGCGGAACAGGGCAAGGTAATGGCCCTCGCCGTTCATTTTGTGCGGCCAGATGCGCACGGTCTTTTCGATCTCCGGATCGCCGTTTCCCCAGACTGGATTGCCTTTTGAAAAACCTTCGTAGCCTTCCATCTCGACCAGTTCCATTTCCGGGAAGTTTTCCAGAAGGAAAGAAACGGTTCCCTCGTCCTCCTGCGGGGCGAAGGTACACGTCGAATACATCATGAGGCCGCCCGGACGCAGCATTTTGACAGCATTCGAGGTGATCTCGCGCTGCAGATCCGCAAAGAAATCCGGCCGCTCCGGGGTCCAGGTGCCGATGACTGCCTCGTCTTTCCGGAACATGCCCTCGCCGGAGCACGGTGCATCCACGAGGATTTTATCGAAGAAGCCCGGGAAGACGTCTGCAAGGCCTGCCGGTGTCTCATTGGTGACAAGCACGTTTTCGCTTCCGAACAGCTCCAGATTGCGCAGCAGTGCTTTGGCGCGGGCGTTGCTGATGTCATTGGCGACGAGAAGGCCGGTTCCTTTCAGGCGCGCATTCAGCTCGGTTGCCTTGCCGCCCGGTGCGGCGCAGAGATCGAGCACACGCTCACCCGGTTCGATCGGGAGGCGGGACGCCGGGGTCATGGCGCTTGGCTCCTGCAGATAGAAGACGCCTGCCGCATACAGCGGAGACTGGCCCATGCGCATGCCGTCCGGCACGAAATAGCCGTTTGGAATCCACGGAATTTTCTTCCACGTTCCCGGAACAAGCGGCGGGAAATCTTCGGTCCGGCATTTTTTTGTATTCACACGCAGCCCGGCTGTGCGGGGTGCGTCGTAGGAAGTTAAAAATGCATCAAATTCATCGCCCAGCATTTCCTGCATGCGGGTCAGAAATTCCTGTGGTAACTGCGCCATGTATTGTCTCTCCTTTTTATTTCGCTTTGTTGTGCATCGGTCCCTTTTCATGAACTGGCGATGCTTTTTCTGTCTTTGTTTCTTTTGTTTTGCATCTGTTTCATAATTTCTTACAGAAAAAGAGACAGCTTTTTCGATTTTTCAATCTTTTTGCTGTCTCTTTTTTGCATAGCGGAGAAGAAGGGATTTGAACCCTTGCGCCGTTTCCGACCTACTGGTGTTCGAAGCCAGACCCTTCAGCCACTTGGGTACTTCTCCGTATTTTGTCAAATACATCATATATTATAGTGCTTTTTCTACGATTCGTCAATGATTTTTTGATTGGTTTCCGATGGAAATACGGTGATTGTATTTTTTACGGAAATTTTTCGGGAAATGCGGGGGAGAGCTTGGCTTTTGGGAGTGTGTTATTTATGATGAAATTAGTTAGGAAATGGAGGTAAATGTCATGAAACATACATATGAAAAGCCCGTAATTACTGTGGATGCAGGGATGGCAGAAGGGGTTTATGCGGCGAGCGGTGCTCCAACAACTCAAATTCGAAAGTGCAGCTTACTCAAACAAATAATCTTCCTCAGGCAGCATCCCATCCCGATGCTGCCTCTTCTTTGCCTCTTCTTTTATTCTTTCCCTTCTTCCGCCCTCTTCCTCTCTTCTTTTTTCTTCTTTTTCACCACCCGCAGTCT
>ENA-ORPF01000163-ORPF01000163.1-human-gut-metagenome-genome-assembly--contig:-NODE-163-length-70539-cov-5.604435_pt1 | contig 70539 bp, 70 predicted proteins | sample MGYA00242140_ERZ509070 | MGnify/ENA primary metagenome ERZ509070 (study PRJEB26280, sample SAMEA2338713) | human gut metagenome | biome: human gut; feature: human-associated habitat; material: faeces... | reverse complement strand
AGGTGCATTTAGGCAATCCTAAGAAAGCCGCTGCATACCTGATGCCTAAGCTACGCTATATGGAAAAAGAAGTATTTATGGTTCTTGCTCTGAACGGTAAAAAACTATTGGTTTTCTTTTTTAGGATAGTTTTATCCCAACCTCTTTTTTTACTATTATTCATATTTAAGGATAGAAAAATAGGCAGAGGGACTATATATGTCCGACAATGGAGCGAATATATAAAAATAGTGTAGTCAAATGTAGACATTAAACGTAAATATGATATAATAAATTTAGTAATATATTTAACAATTGGAGGTTTTACTGATGCAAAAAATCGACCAAGCTTGCGTAAACACATTGCGTTTCCTGGCTGCTGACCAAGTAGAGAAGGCTAAATCCGGCCATCCCGGCTTCCCTCTGGGTACTGCACCTTTAATGTATACTCTGTGGGATCGTTTCATGAACTACAATCCTTCTAATCCCAACTGGTTTAATCGTGACCGTTTTATTCTGTCTCCCGGTCATGGCAGTGCGCTGCTTTATGCAATGCTGCACCTGGCTGGCTATGATCTGACTATTGAAGATTTGAAGAACTTCCGTCAATGGGAAAGCAAAACTCCTGGTCATCCTGAATATGGCATGACTCCTGGTGTTGACGTTTCTACCGGTCCTCTGGGCCACGGCTTTGCTATGGGCGTAGGCTTTGCTATTGCAGAAGCAATGCTGGCTGCAACCTACAACAAGCCTGACTTCAACGTAGTTGATCACTATACCTTTGGTCTGACCTCTGACGGTGACCTGATGGAGGGCGTTGCTTCTGAGGCAGCTTCTCTGGCTGGTACCCTTGGTCTGGGCAAATTGATTTACCTCTATGATGACAATAAAATCACTATCGAAGGCAGTACTGACATTGCCTTCACTGAAGATGTTGAAATGCGTTTCAAGGCTTATGGCTGGCAGGTTCTGCGTGTAGCTGACAGCGAGGACGTTGAGGCTATGGCTGCAGCAGTTGAAGAAGCTAAGGCTAATACCACTCAGCCTTCCTTGATTATTGTTCGCACTCACATTGGCTTTGGCAGCCCCAAACAGGACAGCCCCTCCTGCCATGGCGAGCCCCTTGGTGTAGACGCACTGAAGGCTACCAAGGAAAAAGCTGGCTGGACTGAAGAAATGTTCCACGTACCTGCAGAAGTTAAGGAGCATTTCGACGCTAAGCTGCCTGCTTGCGCTGATGCTGAAGCTTCCTGGAAGGCTCTGTTCGAGGATTACAAAATGGTATATCCTGAGCTGGCTAAGGAACTGCAGGACCGCATTGACGGTAACATGATGGTTAACCTGTCCGCTTTAACTGCAATTTTCAAGGACACTGCTAAGAACGCGACCCGTGAGGCATCTGGCGACGTAATCCAAGTTCTGGCAGCTCAATTGCCTGCACTGGTTGGCGGCAGCGCTGACTTAGGTCCTTCAAATAAAACTATTATGAAAACTGGCGGCTTCTTCTCTCAAGTAGACCGCAAAGGCCGCAACATCCACTTTGGTGTTCGTGAACATGCTATGGGTACTGTTCTTAATGGTATGGCTCTTCATGGCGGCTTCATCCCCTTCGGCGGCACCTTCCTGGTATTCGCAGACTTTATGCGTCCTGCCATTCGTATGGCTGCTCTGATGGGTATTCAAGCAGTATTTGTTCTGACTCATGACAGCATTGCTCTGGGCGAAGATGGTCCTACTCATCAACCTATCGAAACCACCATGGCATTGCGCATGATTCCTAATGTAAGCGTATTCCGTCCTGCTGACGCTCTGGAAACCGCTGTTGCTTGGCAAGCAGCTTGCCTGCAAACCAAAAAACCGACCTGTCTGCTCCTGAGCCGTCAAAAACTTAATGTTCTCCATGACTATGAGGACGTAGTTGTTCATGGTGCTGTTCATGGCGGTTATGTTCTGAGTCCGGCTAAGTCTGAAGCTAAGGTTGTCCTGATTGGTACCGGCAGCGAGGTTCATTTGGCTCTGGCAGCTCAAAAGCAGCTGGCTGAAGAGGGTATTGACGCAAGCGTAGTATCCATGCCCAGCTGGGATGTATTCGATGCTCAAAGCGAAGAATATAAAGCAAGCGTTCTGCCTGCAGGCGTAACCAAATTTGCTGTTGAAGCTGGCGTTCCCTATGGTTGGGGCCGCTACACCGGCAACGAGCAAAATGTTTTAGGCATTACCACCTTCGGTGCTTCCGCACCTGGCGATGTGCTGATGGAAAAATATGGCTTTACTGTAGATAATCTGGTAGCTAAGGTTAAAGCAGTGCTGTAATATAGCTTTGTAAGGACTGGAGCTGCGTGCGGCTCCAGTCTATTTTTGTTATGAAGGAATAGGTGAATCCAATGAAGCATTTATTAACAATTGCTGGCAGCGACAGCAGCGGCGGCGCAGGCATTCAGGCTGATTTAAAAACCTTTGCGGCTCATGGTACCTTTGGTATGAGCGTTATCACTGCTGTAACTGCACAAAATACCTGTGGCGTCACGATGGTACAGGACATTGACTGCGATGTGGTCAGAGCGCAGATTGAGGCAGTTTTTGATGACATTCGCGTAGATGCTGTAAAAATCGGTATGGTGTCCCGTCCGGAAATTATTCGCACTATTGCTGAGTGCCTGCGTAAATATAAACCGCAAATCATCGTTGTTGACCCTGTAATGATTTCCAAGAGCGGTTATCCCTTGCTTGCTCCGGAAGCCTGTGAGACCTTGATTAAGGAGCTTTTGCCCTTGGCCACACTGCTGACTCCAAACCTGCCTGAGGCTGAGGCGATCAGCGGTATGAAGGTTACTACTAAGGCGGAAATGCGTCCCGTGGCAGAAAAAATTATTTCCCTTGGCTGTAAGGCTGTGCTGGTAAAGGGTGGCCATCTTGACGATGCAGCAGATGACCTGCTCTTTGATGGTACTGCAGAAAAATGGTTCAGCGGTGAGCGTATTGCTACTAAAAACACCCATGGTACAGGCTGCACTTTGTCTAGCAGTTTGGCTTCTAATCTGGCTAAGGGTATGACTCTTAAAGAGGCTGTAAAGGCTTCTAAGGCTTACGTTACTGAGGCCATTGAGCATGGTTTGGAAATTGGCAGCGGCTGCGGACCTACTCATCATTTTGTTGATTTATATAGAAAGGCTGGTATTTTAGAATAATGGATTTGACAGCTGAATTTAGTGAAATTGTAGATAAGCTGCGTAAGCAGCGTCCCGTTGTGCACATGATCAGCAACTATGTTACTGCTGAAAGCTGTGCAGATATTGCTTTGGCAGCAGGTGCTTCTCCTGTCATGGCTGACGAGCCTGAAGAGGTAGAGGAAATGGTGCTGAAGGCTGATGCCTTGGTTATCAATCTTGGTACTATCAACACCAATAAAATGGTTGCTATGGAGCGTGCTGCTATTGCAGCTAAGGCGCAGAATATCCCTGTAGTCCTTGACCCTGTAGGCGTAATGGCTTCCAGCCTGCGTCTGGCCTTTGCTACTGCTCTTTTGGAAAATGGCTACATCAGCATTGTCCGCGGCAACCACAGTGAATGTGCTGCTCTTGTCAATGGTCATACCAATGGTAAAGGTGTGGACAATCTTGAAGAAGGCGATGCTCTGAAAACTGCACAGGAGGGTGCTAAGAAATTTGGCTGCATTTTTGCTGTTACTGGTGCTGTTGACAATATCAGCGACGGTAAAAAGGCAGTTGTGCTGAATAATGGTCATCCTCTGCTGCAGGATATGACAGGCAGTGGCTGTATGACCAGCGCTCTTGTTGGCTGCTGTGCTGCTGTAACTAAAGATATGCTGGCGGCTGCAGCTATGGGTATTGTTATTATGGGACAAAGTGCAGAGCTTGCTGCTAACTTTTTGGAGAAAAAGGATGGCCCTGGTATGTTTAAGGTGCGTCTGATGGACTGCGTATACCATGTAACTACCAAATGGAACCTTATCCAAGGCAACCTCAATCCAGAGAAGGCTAACTAAGTCATAGGTAATTTACTATGAAAGCAAAGATTGATTACAGTGTATATTTAGTCACTGATGATAATTGTCTTAAGGAACGCCCTCTGCTGGAGTGCGTGGAGGCAGCCTTAAAGGGCGGTGTGACCTTGGTACAGTATCGTTTAAAGAACGGCGACGGGGGAGTCATGTATGCGGAGGCTTTGAAGCTTAAAGCATTATGTGATAAGTATTCTGTGCCTCTCATCATCAACGACCGCCTTGATATTGCTATGGCAGTTGGTGCTGCAGGTGTACACTTAGGTCAGGACGATTTGCCCTGCAGTGTGGCACGCAGAATTTTAGGCCATGATTACGTCATAGGTGTATCCGCCCATAATCCTCAGGAGGCCGTAAAGGCGGTAGAGGATGGAGCTGACTACCTGGGCTGCGGCGCTGTCTTTGGCTCTGCTACCAAGAATAATGTGTCGGAGCTGGGATTGCAGAGCCTGGAGGCGATCCGCAGGGCTGTAAACGTTCCTATGGTAGGCATTGGGGGCGTAACCAGCTCCAACTACGCTTTAGTACGTCAAACAGGAGCTGACGGTGCAGCCATCATCAGTGGCATTTTATCTGCTGATGATATCGAAGCAGAGGTTCGTAAATTTAAAGTGTAAAATTAAGACCTGCTCACTTTAGTGGGTAGGTCTTAAAATAGTATAATGTACTGTGTATTAGTTAATTTGACTTTAGTTGTTAATCTGCTATAATATACAAAGAAGAGATAATCTGATGGTCGCACGTCAGCTCTCTCCGCAAATTTTAGTGATTTGAAAGAAAGGCTGCCCGCTTAACCGCTGGGCGGTCTTATTTCATTTTATAAGGATTACTTACAAGCAGAAATAATGGTAGCAACGAGAATACCGAAGGTAATCATTAAAGATAACGCCTGATAAACACTCATTACTATCACCTCCCACATAATAGAGAGGAACCAACCCGTCAGATTATCTCTTGTTTCTATTATAATGCGAAAGTTTGTTCTTGTAAAGCTACGCCTGACCTGCTCACTTTAGTGGGCAGGTCTTTTTTAGTACATACTATACCTTAATTATAGTATTAGGTACTAATTTTGATTAGGAGCTAAGAATTTTAAATTATATGCCTTGGTACTAAAACCTGCTAATAGGATAATTTTCTGAATTCTTGTTACTTATGTTACATTTTTAGTTTAATAAAAATTTCTCTATAATCTTTTTAAGTATAAGAAGGAATATTATGCAAGTTCAGCGAATAGACTAGTCATTAAAACATTGTCCGAAAAGGAGGAAATGTCATGAAAGAATACACAGGTGATAAAATTAGAAACGTGGCTATTGTGGGTCACGGTGGAGCAGGAACCACGTCCGTTACCGAAGCTCTGCTGTATCGCTCCGGAGCTATTAGCAGAATGTGCAAGGTAGAGGACGGTGCTACCACCACTGACTACGAACCGGAAGAAATCAAACGTAAGGTATCTGTAAACGCTACCTTGGCACCGGTTGAATGGCGCGATTCTAAAATCAACTTTATCGACACTCCTGGTTTTGCTGACTTCGTGGCAGAGGTAAAGGGTGCCTTTAGAGCTGTTGACTCCGCATTGATCGTTGTTAGTGCTACTGCTGGTGTTCAGGTAGGTACTGAGCAATGCTGGAAGCTTGCTGAAGAGGCTAGTCTGCCCCGTATTATTTTCGTAAACAAGATGGACCGCGAAAATGCAGATTTCCACAGCATTCTTGATAATCTCCGCGGTAAATTTGGCAAGAGAGTTCTTCCTTTGCAGTTACCTTTGGGCCAAGCTGAAAAGTTTGAAGGCATTATCGATTTGTTCAAGATGAAAGCATACCGTGCTAACGGCAATGGTTCCGATGAAATCGAAATTCCTGATGAATATAAACAAATTGCAGAAGAAGCACATGAAAAGATGGTTGAAGCAGCAGTTGAAGCTGACGATGACTGCATGATGCGTTACCTGGAAGGCGAGACCATCAGCAATGAAGAAATTATGAAATGCCTGATCAATGGTATCCGTCAGGCAATCATTTATCCTATGATTTGCGGCAGTGCTTTCAAAAACATTGGCTTAGGTCGTTTGATGAATGCAATTATCGACTATACCTATCCTGCGATCTTGAATGACTACATTGTTATAGATAAAGAATCCGGTGAAGAAGAAGTCCGCGATGCCAACGCTCCTATGGCAGCACTGGTATTCAAGACAACCTCTGACCCCTTCGTTGGCCGTCTGAGCTTCTTCCGTGTATTCTCCGGCTCTATCAAATCCGACAGCACCGTTTGGAACTCCCGTCGTGAAGAAGAGGAGCGTATTGGCAGCATCTTTACTATGCGCGGCAAAACTCAGATTCCTATGAGCCAGGTTGTTGCTGGTGATATTGGTGTAGTTTCCAAGCTGCAATACACCTCTACCGGTGATACTCTGTGCGATAAAAACGCAGAGGTTGAATTCCCTGCAATCGAGTTCCCGCTGCCTATGTATACTCGTGCCATCTATCCGAAGAAGAAGGGCGACGAAGAAAAGATTATGACTGCTCTGAGCCGTCTGATGGACGAGGATCCGACTATTATCGTTACTAAGAACCCTGTAACCAAGGAGTCTCTAATCAGCGGTATGGGCGATCAGCATATCGAAATCATTATGGAGCGTATGCAGCGCAAATATGGTGTTGAAGCTGTTCTGCGTGCTCCTATCATCGAATACCGTGAAACCATTCGCGGCAGCGCTGAGGTTGAAGGCAAGCATAAGAAACAATCCGGCGGCCATGGTCAATATGGTCACGTAGTTATTAAAATGGAGCCACTGCCTCCTGGAGGCGGCTTTGAATTCGTAGATAAGATTTTTGGCGGCGCTGTTCCTCGTCAATACATTCCTGCAGTTGAAAAAGGCATGCGTGAGGCTATGGAAAAGGGTATCCTGGCTGGCTATCCTGTTGTTGATATGCGCATTACTCTGCTGGATGGTTCTTATCATACTGTTGACTCCTCTGAAATGGCATTCAAAACCGCATCCAATATTGCCTTCAAGAAGGCTATGGAAATGTGCAAACCTGTACTTTTAGAGCCTGTTTACAATCTGAATGTGACCTGCGCTGACTCCATGATGGGTGATGTTATTGGTGACCTGAATACTAAACGCGGTCGTATCCTTGGCATGCAGAGCGTTGAAGAGGGCATGAGCGTAGTAAGTGCTCAGGTTCCGTATTCCGAAATTACCGAATATGCAGTTGACCTGCGTGCTCTGACTCAAGGCTTGGGTACCTTCGAAATGAAATTTGACCATTACGAAGACGTTCCTGCTAAAATGGCTGAAAAGATTATTGCTGAGCATAAGGAAGCATAGCTAAATTAATATTTATGGCAGCCCGCCCAAGTGGTGGGCTGCTTTTAATTGTATTTTACAAGCTTATTTCATATTATGCTAAGGTTAAGATAATATAATAAGCTCATTCAGTTGACTAATATTATTACTTATGGTAAAGTTATATGAAGAGTGCGAAAGATGATCGCTGTTAGCTTTTGCTAAAAGAGGAAAGTCCGAGCTCCATAGGGCAGAATGCCGGATAACGTCCGGCGAGAGTGATCTCAGGGATAGTGCCACAGAAATGTGTACCGCCTGCTTCGGCAGGTAAGGGTGGAACGGTGCGGTAAGAGCGCACCAGCAGTCTGGTAACAGGCTGGCTAGGTAAACCCCATTCGGAGCAAGACCAAATAGGGAAGGGATGAAGCGGCCCGCTGAGCCTTCCGGGTTGTGTCGCTTGAGCTTGCAGGTAACTGTAAGCCTAGATAAATGATCGTCACCGCTTTGCGGAACAGAACTCGGCTTATTGAGCACTCTAACGTATATAACGGCTGCCTAAGGGCAGCCTTTTTTATGGTGTGGTGAAAATAATGAAAAAGATTTCTCTAGTTGTTCCAGTATTTAATGAAGGAGGCAATCTTCGCGAATTTCATAGACGTGTTACAGAAGTAATGAAAAACGAAAACTATGATTATAATATAGTTTTTGTTGACGATGGCTCCAAGGACAGCAGCAGAGTTATCTTGAATGAGCTTTCAAAACAGGATTCCCATGTTGAAGCGTACTTGCTTTCACGAAATTATGGTCATCAGATGGCTATTACCTGTGGTCTTGATAATGCAGACGGCGATGCAGTGATTTCTATGGATGGTGATTTGCAGCATCCTCCTGAGCTTATCCCTGAAATGCTCAGGCTGTGGGAACAGGGCTATGAAATTGTCCAGACTAAACGTATGGCTACAGAAGATACAGGCTTTTTCAAGGATATAACGTCCGCTGTATACTATAAGGTTATCAATGCATTATCCAAGGTGGAAATAACTCCTGGTGGCAGCGATTTCCGTCTTATGGACAGAATAGCTGTAGACGCCTTTAAATCCTATAGGGAGAGAGCACGCTTTATTCGTGGTCTTGTAAGTACTCTTGGCTTTAATGTTGCTGTTATTGAGTTTGTGGCACCAGCGCGCTTTGCAGGCAAATCTAAATTTAATCTCCAGAAAATGCTGCATTTTGCCCTGGACGGTATTACAGCCTTTTCTAATATTCCGCTCCGTTGGGCATTTTACTTAGGAATTATCTTTGGCTGCTGCAGCTTGTTAATGTTGGGACATGTTCTATGTGTAAAATTCTTTACAAATGATGCGGTTCCAGGCTGGGCAACGATTGCTGTCAGTGTATTATTTTTTAGCGGAATTCAACTTGTTGGCATAGGAATATTGGGCGAGTATATTGGCAGGATATTTGAGGAAATCAAGCACAGACCTCTTTATTTAGTAGCAAGACACATAAAAACTAACAGTAAAGACCTATAAATTTCTGCATTTAGTACTAATTTAGGGTTTGCATATAGGAAATATTGTGCTATAATGTTATTGTATTAGAGGAGAGGAAGTGTATGCCCTTGGTCAAAAAACATATCATGACATGCATCTTTACTCTGTTTTTGTGTCTGACAAGCTCTGTAGCTTTTGCCTCTTTTGAACGTGGTGATGAGGGACAGGAGATTCTGTCAATTCAAAAACGATTGGTAGAGCTGCATTATACTATTTCTAATTTAGATGGTGACTTTGGTCCTGAAACTGAACAGGCTGTCAAAAAATTCCAGTCAGATATAGGCTTGGAGGTTGATGGCGTTATTGGACCTGCTACATATAAAGCTCTTATGAACAAGGAGATGCCTCCTAACCGTAATGACGCGAAGCTTAGAAATATTTTAAGAGCTGCCTACAGTGTAATTGGCACTCCCTATGTTTTTGGCGGAACTTCTCCCTATGGTTTTGACTGCTCCGGTTTTACCCAGTATGCATTTGCTCGTGCAGGTATTTCTCTTCCGAGAACTGCTGATGTGCAGTTCTATTCCGGTCGTAAGGTTCCTATCAGCAACCTGCGTCCTGGCGACTTGGTTTTCTTTACAACCTATGAGCCTGGTGCATCTCACTGCGGCATTTATGTCGGCAATGGTCAATTTATCCATGCTGGCTCCAGCACTGGTGTAACCGTATCCAATGCCTTTACTGGTTATTGGGGTGCAAGGTATTACGGTGCCTGCAGAATTTTATAATGAATATTAAAGCAGATAAGTGAAAGCTTATCTGCTTTTTTTTTGTTATACAATTATATGATATAAAAAGCTTGATTTTATTAAAAACTTAATAGTAATAATTGATAATAAGAATGAATTTATCGTAATAAAATTAGTAGAAATTATTCCTAAAACTATTGGATTTTACGATTAAATATGTTATAATCATTTCGATATCGTGCAGGATTTGGTCAGATGGCATTGCCATACGGTCCCGCCGCTGTGCGAGCTTAGCTCTAGTCAGCAGCCTGCCTACACGAATTGTCTGAATCCACGGGTGATGGAGGCGGCGATTAACAAATTTACTTCAGTTTGCATGTTTTTTTCCTGCAAAACAGACTATTTTGTTGGTCCAATTTGTCTTTGTGACTTCTGTCGGGTTCGGCAGAAGTCTTTTTACGTTATTGAGATAAAATCTTATTTGGTAAAAAAGTAAAGGAGTATAACAGTGGAGCAATACCAATTCTCACAAGGTAAGAATCTGCGCTGTGGATATACAACGGGCAGCTGTGCTACGGCTGCATCTAAGGCTTCGGCAGTAATGCTGCTGAAGGGCGAACGTGTAGAAACCGTTCGCATTGACACCCCCAAGGGAATTGTTCTGGATTTGGAGCCTTTGGAGGTTGAACAAAAGCAGGATTATGTAAGCTGTGCCATTCGCAAGGACTCCGGCGACGATCCTGATGATACTAATGGCATTCTTGTATATGCTAAGGTAGAACGCATGGAGCAGCCTGGCGTAGAGCTGTGCGGCGGCGTCGGCGTAGGAAGGGTAACTAAGCCTGGACTGGCCTGCAAGGTAGGCGAGCCTGCAATTAATCCTACCCCTAGAAAGATGATTACCACTGAGCTTACTAATGTAATGAAGGAATGTGGTTATACAGGTGGTCTTAGGGTAACAATTTCTATGCCCGCTGGTGTTGAAATTGCCAAAAAAACCTTTAACCCACGTCTGGGAATCGTAGGCGGTCTGTCCGTTCTGGGTACAAGCGGTATTGTGGAGCCCATGAGCGAAAAGGCTTTGATAGAAACCATGTATGTGGAAATTAACGCCCAAAAGGCAAAGGGCAATAAGGATTTACTGGTTTTCTTCGGTAATTATGGCGAGGATTTTACCAGGGATGTTCTGAAGCTTGATTTATCTGATTCTGTGACCTGCAGTAATTTTGTAGGTGAGCTTTTGGATTACGCGGTGTTCTGCGGCTTTGAGTCCTTGCTGCTTATAGGTCACTCAGGCAAGCTTATTAAGCTGGCACAGGGTGTAATGAACACCCATTCCAAATATGCAGATTGCCGTACTGAACTTTTGGCTATGCAGGCAATGTTCCATGGAGCCTCTGTGGAAACAGGCAAGGAAATCTACAAATGCCTGACTACTGACGAGGTGACTAAAGTCCTCAAAAGAGAGGGTATCTTTGACGAGGTTATGGCTGAAGTAACCGCTAAGATTGATTTTTACATGCAGCATCGCGTGCATGGCAAAATAAAAACTGCTGCCCTGATGTTTTCCAATGTATATGGTGTTTTAGGCAAAACAATGGATGCAGATGAATTAATTAAAATACATCAAGTTAAAGGAGAATGAAACAATGAGAGGTAAACTTTATAGCGTTGGTATTGGCCCTGGCGATCCGGAGCTGATGACACTGAAATCTGTACGCTTGCTGAAGGAATGTGATGTTGTTGCACTTCCCTTAGGTGACAACGGCATTATGACTGCAAAGGCAATCGTAAACCAGGTCGTTAATCTGGATGAAAAGGAGCAAATCAACATCTATATGCCCATGACCAAGGATATGGCAGCTATGGATAAGGCTCATCGCGAAGGCGCTGATGCTATTGAAAAGCTTCTTGACGAGGGTAAAAATGTTGTTTTCATTACTCTTGGCTGTCCTACCGTGTATGCTACCTGCATTTATGTACACAAGCTGGTTCTGAAAGATGGCTACGATGCTGAGCTGGTTGCAGGTGTAACTTCCATCTGCGCAGTAGCTGCTCGTCTGAATACATCTCTTTGCGAGAGAGCGGAACCCTTGATTGTTCTGCCTGGCAGCTACAAGGAATCCACTAAGTTCCTGGACGGCCCTGGCAACAAGGTTCTGATGAAATCTGCAAGCGAAATCGGTCGTGTACGTGATGAACTCCGTGAACGCGGCCTCATCAAGAATTCCGGTATGGTAGAGCGCTGCGGTCTGCCCGGTGAAAAGGTTTATTTCGATTTAGAAGAAATCGATCCCGCAAGCAGCTATTTTTCTGTAATTCTGGTAAAAGAAAAGGAGTTTGATAAATAATGATTTATTTTATTGGTGCTGGCCCTGGTGCTGCTGACTTAATCACTGTAAAAGGCAAAGAACTGTTGGAAAAGGCAGACCTGGTTATCTATGCAGGTTCCTTAGTAAATCCGGAATTGCTGAAATACTGCAAACCGGAATGTGTAATCATGAACAGTGCTGAAATGACTCTGGAAGAAGTTATTGCAGCGATGGTTCCTGCTGCACAGGCAGACAAGCTGGTTGTACGTCTCCACACTGGTGACCCCTCTGTATACGGTGCTCATCGTGAGCAAATCGACCTGCTGCGCAGCTATAATCTGCCCTTTAAAATTGTTCCTGGCGTAAGCTCATTCTGTGCTGCTGCTGCTGCATTGGAAGCTGAATACACTCTGCCTAATGTAAGCCAATCTGTAATCATTACCCGTATGGAAGGCCGTACTCCTGTACCGCCTCGTCAAAAAATTGCTGACTATGCTGCTCATAAAGCAACCATGGTTATTTTCCTCAGCTCCGGTCTGTTGGAAAAACTGCAGGTTGAGCTGGTTAAAGGCGGTTACAAGCCTGATACTCCGGCTGCTATTGTTTACAAGGCTTCCTGGCCTGATGAAAAGATTTGCTACTGCACTGTAGAGACTCTGGCTGAAACCGCTGCTAAGCATGGCATCAACAAAACTGCCCTGATTACTGTTGGCAACTTCCTGGGTAATATTTACGACCGCAGTGAGCTGTACAACCCGAATTTTGCTCATGGCTTCCGTGCGGCTGACCCCAGCAAGCTGGATATTAAACCTGAGGTGAAATAAAATGCAGGCAGCAGTATTTTCCTTTTCAGTAAGAGGCGCAGAGCTGAGTAAAAAAATAGGTAAGTATCTTGAAAGCATAGGCTATGCTGTAAGACTGCAAACCGTTTCCAAGTATGCTGCTGCTGTGGGACTGGAGGAAATGCTTCCTAATCACAATGAAGCCTGCAAAGCTGCTTTTAAGGATTGTCAGACCATAGTATTTGTAGGAGCAACTGGGATTGCCGTGCGTACAATTGCACCATACCTTGTCAGCAAGGTTGCAGACCCTGCTGTTGTATCTGTAGATGAGAGGGGAAACTTTGTCATTCCTCTTGTTTCAGGCCATATTGGTGGTGCCAACGAATTGTCACGCTGCCTTGCGGCTTATCTTGGAGGCGTTGCCTGCGTTACTACTGCTACTGACGTAAACGGCCTGTTTGCTGTAGATGAATGGGCTGCACGCAGCCATATGTCCATTTGCTCTATGAAGGCTGCTAAGGACTTTGCAGCAGCTTTGGTAGATAAGCAAAAGGTTGGACTGTATCTTGATGATGCCTTTACTGTGGAGGGAGCTTTACCTGTAAACGTAGAGCGTAATTTATCCCTGCCCATAGGAATGGCAATAACTCTTGATAGTGAGCTGAGTCCTTTCCCAAGCACCGTTAGGCTTTTACCTAGAATTGTGCACTTAGGAATAGGCTGTCGACGCAATACTCCTCTGGAAAGCATCGAAGCCCTGGTCTTGCCTGCCTTGAACAAGCTTAGGCTTGATTTGCGCTCCATTGCCGGTATTGCATCTGTTGATTTGAAAAAAGACGAGCAGGGGCTTTTAGCCTTTGCCGCAAAATATAAGCTTCCTGCCAACTTCTATACAGCTGAAGAGCTTAATGAGGTTGAAGGAGATTTTACTCCCTCTGCCTTTGTTCAAAGTGTAGTAGGGGTAAGCAATGTTTGCGAACGCAGTGCTGTCAAGGACAGTAATGGTGGCAGGCTGCTGCTGCAAAAAACCAGTCTGAATGGTGTTACCCTAGCCATAGCTGCAGAGGCTTTGGTTTTGGATTTCAGCAAGACTGGTCTTAAAAGAAATTAAGGATGGTGGATTATGTCTAAATTATATGTTGTAGGTCTTGGCCCTGGCGGCGTTGAACAAATGACCAAAAGAGCTTATGAGGCTCTGCAAAAATGTGATGTAATTGCAGGCTACCATGTATATGTTAACCTGATTAAAGATGATTTTGCTGACAAGGAATTCCTTTCTACCGGTATGCGCAAGGAAGTTGACCGCTGCAAGCTGGCTTTGGAGGAGGCTCTGAAGGGCAAAACCGTTGCCATGATTTCCAGTGGCGATGCTGGTGTATACGGCATGGCTGGTATTATGTGCCAGGTCGCTGCTGATCATCCTGAGGTAGAAATTGAGGTTGTTCCCGGCATTACTGCTGCATGCTCTGGCGCTGCAGTTTTGGGTGCGCCCCTGATTAGTGACTTCTGCCTGATTTCCCTGAGCGACCTTCTGACTCCCTGGGAAAAAATCGAAAAACGTCTTGATTGCGCTTCTCAGGCTGATTTCTGCATCTGCCTGTACAATCCTTCCAGCTTCAAGCGCCATGACTATCTGCAAAAGGCCTGCGACATTATGCTGAAAAACCAGCCTGGTACTATTCCTGCAGGCATTGTCCGCAATATTGGCCGTGAAGGTGAGGAGTACGAGCTGACTACCTTAGCTGAGCTCCGTGACAAACAGGTAGATATGTTCTCTACTGTTATTATCGGCAATACTCAAACTCAGGTTATCAACGGCCGTATGGTAACTCCCCGTGGTTACAGACTGGGATGAAGCAGGTAATTTGGCTCATTGGTGGAACCAGTGAGGGACGCAAGCTTATTAAAGATCTTGCTGACTTAGATATTGAAATTTATGTATCCGTTGCTACAGAATACGGTGCTTCTCTTATAGAGCCCCAAAGCAATGTTACTGTTATGGCTAAGCGTATGGATTTGGAGGCTATGTGCAGCTTTTTGAAGGAAAAGCAGCCTGCCTTTGTAGTTGATGCAACTCATCCGTATGCAACAATCGTTACTGAAACCGTGCAGGAGGCCTGCAGACGTGAAGATTGTAAGTATCTTCGCCTTGTACGTCCCGTAGGTGAGGCTGGTAATTATACGAGAGTTGCAGATTTTGGCGAAGCAGTGGAGCTGTTGAATCATTTGGAGGGTAAAATTTTTCTTACCACCGGTAGTAAGAATCTGTCTGATTTTGTGGCAGTAAATGATTACCAGGAAAGAATTGCCTTGAGAATTTTACCTATGCAGGATTCCTTAAGCACTGCACTGAGCCTAGGCTATAAGCCTGCTAACATTGTATGCATGCAGGGACCATTTTCTAAGGAGCTGAATATTGCTATGCTCAAGAAATTTGGCAGCAAGTTCATGGTGACTAAGGATTCTGGTTCTGTAGGCGGCTTTGAAGAAAAGGTCGAGGCTGCAGAAGCAGCAGGCGCCAAGCTTATTGTAATCGGCAGAGCTTCTGAGGAGCAGGGTGCCGGCTACAGTGAGATAATCGCTTATTTGCGCAACGAGATTAGATAATAAAGGAGCTCACTATGCTGCGTGTAAATATTGTAGGCATCGGCCCGGGTAACCCGGAGCTTTTGACTGGTGCTGCTCGTCAGGCTATTGCAGAAAGCAATATTCTTATTGGCGATAAAAGAATGCTGTCCAGCTTTGCTGATGCTTCTAAAAAAGTCTATGATACTATTAAAACCTCTGAAATTGCAGTTATTGCAGCTGAGGCTGACCCAGAAAAAGATGTTCTGGCTGTGCTTGTTTCCGGCGATGTAGGCTTCTTCAGCCTTGCCAAGACTATTAGCGGCAAGCTTCCTGACTGTGAATGTGTCCGTTATTGCGGTATCAGCAGTCTGGTTTACTTTGCTTCCAAGCTTAATATGTCCTGGGATGATGCTAAAATCGTCAGCATGCATGGACGCAGACAAAATCTTGTTTCTGCTGTAGCCCAAAATAAGAAGGTATTTTCTCTGACAGGAGGGGAGCATTCCCCGCAAATGCTTTGCAGCAAGCTGTGTGAACATGGCTTGGGCAGTGTAAAGGTTTATGTAGGTGAAAATCTTTCCTATCCTGAGGAAAAGCTGACAGAGGGTACTGCTGAGGAAATCAGCAAACTTGAATTTCCGTCCTTGTCCGTTATGATGATTCTTAATGAAAACGCCAGCGGCTTTGAGCCTGTAGTTCACGGACTTGCTGATGAGCTATTCATGCGCAGTAAGGTTCCTATGACTAAGCAGGAGGTTCGCAGCGTTTCCATGTCCAAGCTGATGCCTAAAGCAACTGACTTGATTTATGACATTGGAGCTGGTACTGGCTCCTGCTCCATAGAGCTGGCTCTTTTAGCTAGACAGGGTAAGGTGTGGGCCTTTGAGCGTAACCCTGTTGCTGTAGAGCTTTTAGGTAAAAACAAGGAGCTTTTCGGAGTAGAAAACCTGGAAGTCATCGCCGGCGAGGCTTTGGAAAATATTAAGGATATGCCAGCACCTGACTGCGTATTTGTGGGTGGCAGCGGGGGCGATCTTTGCCAAATGATGGATATCATTTATTCTAAAAACAGCAGCTGCAGAGTAGTAATCAATGCTATAACCATTGAAACTCTGGCAGAGGTTGCTGAATACTATAAGCAGCACCATGATTATACACTGGACATCGTCAATGTCTTTGTTGCCCGTGGCAAGCACTTAGGCAGCTACAATCTGATGATGGCCCAAAATCCCGTATATGTGATGACTGCATTGAAGAAGGAAGATTAACATGGCTGAAGTAAGGATTCCAAGATTTATGATCAGCGCTCCAGGCAGCGGCAGCGGCAAGACTACCATTGTCTGTGCTCTGCTGAAAGCACTTATGAATAAGGGCCACAGGGTTGCTGCCTTTAAATCCGGTCCTGACTATATTGACCCAATGTTTCATTCCAAGGTTATCGGAGCTAAATCAAGAAATCTTGACGTGTTTATGCTTGGTAAGGAAATCGTTCCTTATCTGGTAGCCAAGAACTCTAAAGAGGCAGACGTAGCAGTTTTTGAGGGTGCAATGGGCTTTTATGATGGCATGGGCAAGACCGTAGAGGCTAGTGCCTATGACCTGGCGGTAACCTGCGACACCCCTGTAATTCTGGTTGTTAATGGCAAGGGTGCTGCTCTTTCCATTGCAGCAGCTATCAAGGGCTTCAAGGAGTTCCGCAGTGATAGTCATATTGTCGGTGCAATTATCAATAATGTAAATCCTATGAGCTATATGTTCTACAAGGACGTTATTGAAAAGGAAACCGGTGTCAAGCTTTTAGGCTATTTCCCTGTTATGCAGAGCTGCGGCTTTGAAAGCCGTCATCTTGGCCTCATAACTGCAGAAGAAATTGGCGATTTGCAGCAGATTGTAGAGCGTCTTGCTGAACAGGCTGCCAAATCCATTGATTTAGACGGCCTTATGGAGCTTGCCCAAGCAGCATCTCCTCTTGAATATAAGGAGCAGAGCATTGAGCCTGTAGGCAGGGTTAAGCTTGCCATCGCTCAGGACAAGGCTTTTTGCTTCTATTACCAGGATGCACTGGATCTTTTATGCGAGCTGGGAGCAGAGCTTATTCCCTTTAGCCCCATAAACGATGCTCATTTGCCTGAATGTGATGGCCTTATCTTAGGCGGTGGCTATCCTGAGCTCTATGCACAGCAGCTGGCAGACAATAAAACCATGCTGCAGGATATAAAAGCTGCCCTTGACAAAGGGTTGCCTTGCTTTGCTGAGTGCGGCGGCTTTATGTATCTTTTAGAGCGTTATGTTGATGGAGATACGATTTATGATTGGGTAGGAGCCATCGAGGGCCAATCTGCCATGACCTCTAAGTTGACACGCTTCGGTTACGTAAATATAACTGCCAATGAGGACAATGTGCTGTGTCCTAAAGGCGGTAAAATTAATGCTCATGAATTCCATTATTCTGACAGCACAAATAATGGTTCAGGCTTTGCTATATGCAAGGCCTCCGGCAAAGGTCAGTGGGAGGGAGCACATACCACTGCTTCTATGTATGCCGGTTATCCCCATATGCACTTATGGGGAAATAAAGAATTTGCCCGCAGTTTTGTGGAGCATTGCAGGGAGTATGCAAAATGTTGAGTGCACTTTTAGTAGAAGGGGAAATTTTTATGATGACTTTAGGAGCTATTGTCACAGGCTTTATATTGGACTTAATCTTTGGCGACCCCCATTGGCTGCCACATCCAATCTGTCTTATCGGCAATCTCATATCATTTTTAGAAAAGCATCTTAGAAAGCTCTTTGGCTTCAGCAATAACGGCCTTCTCTTCGGAGGTGCCTTGATGGTTGTTATTGTTCTGACCCTTTCCTTCCTTGTGCCTCTTGCACTTCTTACTGCAGCTTACAAATTCAATCCTTGGCTGGGCTTTACTGTAGAAACAATTATGTGCTATCAGATTTTTGCAACCAAATGTCTGCGTGATGAGAGTATGAAGGTATACTACGCACTGCAGAATAAGGATATTGTTGATGCTCGTCTCAAGCTTTCCTGGATTGTTGGTCGTGATACCAAGGAGCTCGATGAGGAGGAGGTTACTAAGGGTGCTGTGGAAACCGTTGCTGAAAATACTGCAGACGGAATAATTGCTCCTATGCTGTATATGTTTTTAGGCGGTGCACCCTTGGCTTTTCTGTATAAGGGCATCAATACCATGGACTCCATGGTTGGCTATAAAAACGACAAATATATGTATTTTGGTCGCTGTGCCGCCAAATTGGATGATTTAGCAAATCTTATTCCTGCAAGAATTACAGGTATCGTAATGATTTTAGCCTCTTATTTCCTTAACCTTAATACTAAGGGTGCTTGGAAAATCTTTTGGAGAGACCGCTATAACCACCTGAGCCCAAATTCTGCTATGACTGAGTCAGTTACAGCAGGTGCCTTGAATATTCAGCTTGGTGGTGATCATTACTACTTTGGCAAGCTTGTTCGTAAGGATACCATTGGCGATAATATCCGTCCCGTAATGGCTGAGGATATCGTTGCGACTAATAATCTTTTATATATGACAGCGGTTTTAAGCCTTCTGCTTTTTTCCCTGATATATTTAATGCGTTACTTCGCAAATATCTAAAGCATAATAAGGCAGTGAGCTTCATTGCCTTATTTCTGCTTATTTTTAAATCAGACATTGTAGTTCGATAATTTTCTTTAAAGTATAAAATTTAGTAGATGGAGGTGGAAAGGATGTACAAATATGAACATGGCGGTGATATTTACAGCCAGGAGCTTTCCGCTGCAGGCAAGCCATTTGTAGATTATTCTGCTAACATCAATCCATTAGGAATTCCCAAAGGCATAAAAGAGGCAATCAAGAATGGTTTATGCTCATGTGTAAACTATCCTGATCCCTTTTGCAGAAAATTGGCTGCAGCAACAGCAGCATACCTTGGTATTAAAGAGGAATATCTTTTCTTTGGCAATGGTGCTGCTGATGTACTTTTTCGTTTAGCCCTGGCTTTGCGTCCACGCAAGGCTTTGCTTTTGGCACCGACCTTTGCAGATTACGAAAAATCACTTCGTTCCGTTGATTGCAGCATTAAATACTATAAGCTGCCTGAAGATAAGAATTTTTCTATTCAGAGGTCAATTTTAAATAAGATAACACCTTCTACGGATATCGTTTACGTTTGCAATCCTAATAATCCTACCGGCGTAGTTTGTGACGAGGAGCTGCTGCTGAGCATTTTGGAAAAATGCAGTCAGGTAAATACCAAGCTTTTGGTTGATGAATGCTTTATGGATTTTGTTGCGGCAGACAAGTCCTATAGCCTTCGTAGTCAGCTGGCAAGCCATCCTAATCTCATTATCCTTAAGGCCTTTACCAAAACCTTCGCCATTCCCGGTATACGACTAGGCTACTGCATGACCAGTGATGAAAAGCTTCACAGCAGATTGCATCAGTGCGGTCAGGATTGGAGTGTTTCTATTTTGGCACAGGAAGCAGGTATCGCTGCTCTTAAGGAAACAGAATACCTTAAGCAGTCCTTTGCCCTTATACATGAGGAACGCAGATATTTAATGCACCAGCTGGAAAGCTTAGGTGCTAAGGTATATCCGTCTGAAGCTAACTATATATTCTTTTATCTGGAGGAGACGGAAAACTTTGTCCAGCTCATGCGTGAGCAGGGCTATCTTATTCGCTCCTGCAGTAATTACCATAATCTTGGACCTGGTTATTATCGTATTGCTGTAAAAACGAGAGTGTTGAACCGCGGTTTAATCAGGGCAATTAAGGAAGTAAAAAAACATGCACTCCTTACTAATTCTTATTGACGGCTTAGGCGATGAGCCTATTGCTGAATGGCAGGGACAAACGCCTTTCCAGCACTCTCATCATCCAGTAATGGATGCTTTGGAAAAGCAGGGAACCCTAGGTCATGTCAGCATTTGTGAAGATGATATTGTTCCTGAAAGCTGCAGCTGCATACTAAGGCTCTTAGGTGTTGATAAGCAGCATATTCCTGCAAATAGAGCCTATTTGGAGCTATTAGCTCATGATAGGGATATTTCGGAGTATGAAATGGTGCTCCGCTGTAATTTAGTTGCAGTAAATGACGAAGGCAAGCTGGCAGCATTTAATGGACAGGGACTGTCTTTTGCAGAAATGCGTAATGCTGCTCAAGCATGCAATGACATATTAAAGGATATAGAATTCCTCCATTTGTCCGAATATCGTAATCTGCTGATTATGAATAAAGAGCAGTCGGTTTTAGGATTATCCATTGCTCCGCCACATGAAAGTGTTGGCGAAAGCTATGATGAACTCCTAAAGGAGCTTATGGAGACATCTCTTTCTGTAAGCTATTTTCTTCAGGAGGCCCACAAGCGTTTAGAGCCCTTTGCCGGCAACGGCATTCATTACGAGCTTTATCCATGGGGACCGTCAGAGCGTACTGTTTTGCCCAGCTTTCGTGAGCTTCATGGCTTTGGGGGAGCTGCTGTGTGCAAGGCGGAAATTGTCAAAGGCATTGGCCTGGCTCTTGGCATGAAGGTTGTAGTGCCTGCAGGTGCTACAGGAGATGTTGACACAGACATTAAGGCTAAGGCGGAGGCGGCAGTTAAGCTGCTGCAGGATAATAGTTTTGTTCTTGCTCATTTTAATGGCAGTGATGAAGCAGCTCACCGCTATGATTATAAGGGCAAGGCGGACTTTATTGAGCAGATTGATAACCAGTTTGTTGATTATATTTTAAAAAATTACTCACAGCCTCTAAAAATTATTATTTGCGGCGACCATGTTACCAGCTCCGTTTCCGGCAAGCATGGCAGAGGGGAGACTCCTGTAATCGCCTCAGCTATTAATTGTCAGAGACAAGCTGAGAAAATACAAAATTACCAACACATACTTGATTATTTGATGAAAGAGAGTGAATGTAATGACTAAAGCTCTTATGATAGTTGGCACCATGTCCAATGCCGGCAAAAGCCTGGTAACAGCAGGACTCTGCCGTGTTTTGCATCAGGACGGCAAAAGCGTGGCTCCCTTTAAGTCACAAAATATGGCTCTGAATTCATACATTACCCGTGATGGAGCAGAGATGGGACGTGCACAGGTTGTACAGGCTGAGGCTGCAGGAATTGAGCCAAGTGCACTTATGAACCCAATTCTTCTTAAGCCTACTAGTGACAAGGGCTCTCAGGTAATAGTTCTTGGTGAAGCCATTGGTACCATGACTGCAGGTGAATACTACAAAATGAAGCATACACTGCGTCCTAAAATCATGGAGGCCTTTGATACTCTCGCGTCTGATCATGATGTGATTGTTATTGAGGGTGCAGGCAGTCCTGCTGAAATAAACATTAACAAGGATGACTTTGTTAATATGGGCATGGCTAAAATGGCTAAGGCTCCTGTGCTTTTAGTTGCTGATATTGATCGCGGCGGCGTATTTGCCTCAATTTACGGTACTGTAATGCTTCTGGATGAGGAAGAACGTTCCATGATTAAAGGCATTATCATCAATAAGTTCCGTGGTGACATAGAAATTCTGCGTCCCGGTCTTAAGATGATTGAAGACAAAACAGGTATTCCTATTGTAGGTGTCATGCCTATGCTGGATGTAGATATTGAAGACGAGGATAGCCTTTCTGAGCGCATTTCCGGTCACAGCGAAGTACAGCTTGTAGATATTGCAGTAGTACATATTCCCAGAATGTCCAACTATACTGACTTTAACGTCTTTGAGCTTATTCCTGGCGTATCCCTGCGCTATGTAAAAAATCCCAGAGAGCTGGGCAACCCTGATATGATTATCATTCCTGGCACTAAAAATACCATTGGCGATTTGAAATGGCTGCGCCAAAGCGGTATGGAGGCTATGATTCTTAAAAAGGCCAGCAAGGGTACTGTAGTCTTTGGCGTTTGCGGCGGCTATCAGATGCTGGGCAAAAATATTTCCGATCCCTACGGCGTGGAAGAGGGAGGAGATACTCCTGGCTTAGGACTTTTAAATGTAGAAACCTCCTTTATCGAAAAGAAGCGTACCATTCAAATGAAGGGTAATTTTGGTCAGGTTAAGGGTATTTTTTCCAAGTTGAGCGGTATGCCCCTTTATGGTTACGAAATTCATTCCGGCGTTACAGAATTTCCCCCAGAGTCTGCATTGACTAAAATCCGTCCTGTTCATGAAGATGGTGAGTCCATGCTTGAGGGTTCTCAAAATGTAGAAGGCAACATGAATGTTTACGGAACCTATGTCCATGGCGTTTTTGATGGAGATGGTATTGCTGCTGCTATTGTAGAAGCTCTGTTGGCACAAAAGGGTCTGAAACCAGAGGATATCAAGACTATTAATTTTGCTGAATATAAAAAACAGCAATACGATATTTTAGCTGATGGTGTCCGTAAAAATCTGGATATGGATAAAATCAGAGAAATTCTGGAGGCGGGACTGTAATGAAAGATGGCGGTCTGATTCACATTTATACTGGCGATGGCAAGGGCAAAACTACAGCAGCCTTAGGTCTTGCTGTACGCTGCTGTGGTCATGGTAATAAGGTGCTTTTTGTTCAATTTTTAAAGAGCAGACCTACTGGTGAGCTTAACAGCATTGCACTTCTTCCCAATATTGAGCTTATGCGTGGTAAGGAAACTAAAAAGTTCACCTTTCAAATGACACCAGAGGAAAAAGCTAAGGTGCGTGAAGAGCATGCAGAGCTTTTTGCAAAGGTCAGGGAAAAATGTGCTAATGAAAAGATAGACCTTTTGGTTTTAGATGAAGTTATTGGTGCCTGCAACACAGGTGTTTTTGATATTAATGAGCTGATTGATTTTCTTAAAAACAAGCCTCAGAAGCTGGAAGTTGTCATGACAGGACGCAAGCCTGCAGATGAGTTGATTGAGCTTGCTGACTATGTTTCTGAAATCATGAAGCGTAAGCATCCCTTTGATAAGGGTATTCCGGCACGTACTGGCGTGGAAAGGTAGGATAATTTATGCAATTACAAAACGTATTGCCTGCTGACATTGAAAAACGCAGCATGGAAATCATTGGCGAGGAATTGGGCCAAATCAAGCTTGATCCTGAAAAAATTGATATTGTAAAGCGTGTTATTCATACATCTGCAGATTTTGACTATGCACGCAACATGATGTTCTCCGAAGGCGTAGTAGATAAGGCTCTGGCCGCTCTGGAGAAGGGTGCAACCATTGTTACTGACACCAACATGGCTTGCACAGGTATTAACAAAATGGGCTTGGCAAAACTTGGTGCTAAGGCAGTTTGCTTTATGGCTGATCCTGATGTTGCAGAGCGTGCTAAAGAGGCTGGTTCTACTAGAGCCGCTGCCTGCATGGAGAAGGCTTGCACCATTGAAGGCCCTGTTATTATTGCTGTAGGCAATGCTCCTACTGCACTGGTTCGTCTGGATGAGCTGGTGAAGGAAGGTAAGATTAAGCCTGAGCTGGTAATTGGCGTTCCTGTAGGCTTTGTAAATGTAGTAGAGTCTAAGGAAATCATCATGAAAACCGGTATTCCCTACGTAGTAGCACGCGGCAGAAAAGGTGGCAGTAACGTAGCTGCAGCAATCTGCAATGCTTTGATTTACAAGCTTACCCGCAAATAAAAGCAGGCTATAAACTCTACAATGAAAAAATTAAAATTTTTTCTATAAAGTTATTGACAAAGCAGCAAAAAGTAAGTATAATAACATTCGTGATGTTGAGCAATGCTAAACATCCTGTTCTTCCCCGATAGTTCAGTCGGTAGAACACCTGACTGTTAATCAGGGCGTCGTAGGTTCGAGTCCTACTCGGGGAGCCAGAAATTCAGCTCCGAGCGTGAAAGCGTTCGGAGCTTTTTTGTATTTCTAGTAAGATACTAGGTGCTGTTATTTGACGGGTATTAAACGCTGCATACATGAAAACAGTTTTTTAACAGGGGATTTGATGCTCTTTTTAGGATTGCCCTAAGCCATTTTAGCAAGGTGCTGCTCAAGAGGGCTTTAAGGAGTTTTGTTCCCAAGGTATTATTAATCTGCGGTGCTGCAGTGATAACTCTTTACTTGTTCTTTTTTCGCCTATGAAGTATACTCTAATATATAGTATGTTAAGCTTAGGTCATATGCCTTCGATAAAGCTATGAAGATTCTCCAGGGAGGTATAACCATTGGAAATAAAGGAAGTTTTGGAGTCTGTACAAAGCGGCAGCATGACTGTAGCTGAAGCAGAGCATTATTTTAAGCGTAAGGCCTATGAGGATTTAGGCTTTGCCAAGCTAGATACATATAGAGAGCTGCGTTCCGGTTTTCCCGAGGTTGTTTACTGCAGCAGCAAGCCCGATGATTATCTGCAGGCTATTTATCTGCGTCTGTACAAGGAGTATGGCGAGGTATTTGGCACACGTGCATCTCAGGAGCAGTACGAGCTGGTTAAGGCCGTTCTTCCTGAAATTAAGTACGATGCTGTAGCCAGAACTCTAAAGCTGGAGCGTGCTGATAAAAAGCATGTTGGCAAGATTGCAGTATGTACTGCTGGTACTGCAGATATTTCAGTTGCTGAGGAGGCTGCACAAACAGCGGAGTTTTTCGGAACAAGGGTAGAGCGTCTCTATGACGTTGGCGTAAGCGGTATTCATCGTCTGCTGTCCAAGGTAGAGGTGCTGCAGGATGCTAACTGTGTCATAGCCGTTGCAGGTATGGAGGGTGCTCTTGCCAGCGTAATTGGTGGCCTTGTTTCTAATCCTGTAATTGCAGTTCCTACATCTGTAGGTTACGGTGCAAGCTTTAATGGCTTGTCTGCACTTTTGACTATGATTAATTCCTGTGCTAATTGTGTTTCTGTTGTTAATATAGATAATGGCTACGGTGCTGGCTATATCGCTACGCAAATCAACCGTTTAGCTGTAAAATAGTATGATTATGGATAATATGCTTATGAAAACAGCAGAGGAAAAGCTGCTGATATTAGAAAATATTCTCTTGCAGCTGGGGCAGGTTGCAGTTGCCTTTTCAGGCGGTGTGGATTCAGCATTGCTTTTAGCTGTTGCTCATAGAGTATTGGGAAAAAATGCTATTGCGGTCACTGCGGTATCGCGAGTGGTACCTTTAAGAGAGCAGAATGAGGCAAGAGAATTTTGCAGCTCTAGGAACATTGCCCAGCTTATATATGAATTTGATGAGCTGCAGGTACCTGGTTTTAGGAGTAATCCTGTTGACAGATGCTATCATTGTAAAAAATCCTTGTTCACTGGACTTGCTTCCTTGGCAGCTGAGCAGGGGGCTTATACTCTTGTGGAGGGCTCCAATATGGATGATATGGGAGATTATCGTCCTGGACTCCGTGCCCTTAAGGAGCTGCAGATTACAAGCCCATTGAAGGAAGCGGGGCTGACTAAGGCTGAAATACGTATTTTAGCCAAAAAGCTGGGCTTGGCAGAATGGAGCAAGCCTTCCTACGCCTGTCTGGCATCACGCTTTGCTTATGGTGAAGAAATTACGGCAGATGGTCTGGCTAGGGTAGAGGCTGCAGAGGCAATGCTGTACGATTTAGGACTGAGCCAATTTAGAGTGCGTGTTCATGGCGAGCTGGCACGTATTGAGGTGCTGCAGGAGGACATGGCTGTTATTATAGACAACAGGTCTGCTATCCTCCATAAATTTAAGGAATTAGGCTTTGCTTATACTGCTTTGGATTTAGGCGGGTATAGCAGCGGTAGTATGAACATTGGTCTGCAATAATGTTTGTTAAAGAAATTTTATGATAGAATAGTAATCTTTACGAGTGAAGGAGAATAAATTATGGCAAATTGCTTATATTTAGAATGTAATTCCGGCATCAGCGGCGATATGCTGGTAGCTGCTCTCTTAGATTTAGGTGCTGATAGGGAGGCTTTGGCTAAAGCTCTTGACAATCTTCCTGTACAGGGCTTTACCTACGCAATCAGCACTGTAAAAAAGGCTGGCGTTGTCTGCTGCGATTTTGATGTAGTTCTGGATGCGGAGCACGAAAATCATGACCACGATATGACATATCTTCATGGTGAGCAGGAACACGTTCATACTCACAAGCATCATCACCACGACCATTGTGGCGAACACGAACATACTCACGAGCACCATCACCACGACCATTGCGGCGAACACGAACATACTCACGAGCATCATCACCACGACCATTGCGGCGAGCATGAACATACTCACGAGCACCATCATCACCATCATCATCATGAGCACAGAGCTCTTGCTGATATTATCGCCATTATTAATAATACTCAAATTACTGAAGGGGCCAAAGAAATTGCTTTAAAAATCTTTGATATTATAGGCGATGCTGAAGCTAAGGCTCATGGAGTGTCCAAGTCTGAGGTGCATTTCCATGAGGTTGGTGCAGTTGATTCCATAGTTGATATTGTAGCTATTGCTGTTTGCGTTGACAGTCTGGGCATAACTGAGGTTATTGTACCTAAGCTGTGCGAGGGCAGCGGTACCATTCGTTGTCAGCATGGCATTCTGCCAGTACCCGTTCCTGCTGTAGCTAATATTATGCAGGCTTATGGCTTAAAGGTGGAAATTATACCTGTACAAGGTGAATTTGTTACTCCTACAGGTGCTGCAGCTGCTGCGGCTCTAAAAACCTCTGCTGAGCTGCCTAATGGTTTTACTATCAAAAGAATCGGCTTAGGTGCAGGCAAGCGTACCTATGAGCGTCCCAGTATTTTAAGAGCCATGCTTATTGAAGCAGAGGCCTCTAAAAAAAAACTGCAGTAGCTGCTGAGCATGATATAGTTATTAAGCTGGAAAGTGACATTGATGACTGCTCTGGTGAGGTTTTAGCCTATACTATGGAGCTGCTGCTGGCTGCAGGAGCTAAGGATGTACACTACAAGCCTGTGTATATGAAAAAGAACAGACCTGCATGGGAGCTGGTAGTAATTGCTGCCCCTGAGCATGCAGCTGCTTTGAAAGAAATTATCTTTCGTGAAACCACAACTATAGGCATTAGGCATATAGCTATGGAAAGAACTGTTTTGCCTCGTAAAATTATAGAAGTAAATACCCCCTATGGTCCTGCTTTGGTAAAAGCCTGCGATAATCAAGGAAAAACAGAGTATTATCCCGAATATGAGAGTCTACGTGAGTTAGCGGTTAAAAATGATGTTGCACTGCAGAAATTGTATCAAATTGTGATTGGAATTTGCAGAGAAAATACTTTATAATACCGATAGACGCCTTTGATGAAGTAACTTTCGTCAAAGGTGTTTTTTGTTAAAAAGACATTTGTCTGACACAAAGATGTGTTATAATAAATCACAAAGAAAGAAATGGTGTAGTATATGGATAATGTATTTGATTTAATAGAGGCCTTCTACGAGCATGACCCGGGCTGGAATGAAATCCTGTCTCAGCGTGATGCTGAAGGCTATTTGCGTGCCCGTACCTGGGAGGGTGCAGAGGACGAGGAACTGCTGGACATTTGGGACAATATCAACTGCTTTTGTCTCTATGTAGGTCATACTGAGGCATATATCGGTGATTTGAACGGCGAGGATATTGTGGACTGCATTGCTTGGTGTGCCCGCAACATTTCCGGATTTAAGGCTGATTATAATCGTATTACTACCTTTATTTACGATTTATCAGGCTTTTACCAGTATATGGCCAAAAAGAAAAAGGTCAGCAATGTAGGAGCTCCTCTTGATGCCCTTGACCTTTTAATGGATACTGAGGATGACAGTATTACTGTCATTGATGCAGATGGTAATTTTTTGCCGGGCTTTGAAGCCTATGATGAAGTAAGTGCACAGGATTTGCCGGAAAAGGTTTACTTTAATATTGGCAATCTGGTTGATAAAACCATTAACAGTGTCTGCAATTACTTTATCAAAGAAGCTAAGTATAAAAAGGATATTGCTAGAGCAAGATATATGTTTGGCGACTATATGTCCATAGCTGAATTTGATGACGAGGAGCAGAAGGCTGAGTTCGAAAAAAGCTTTTGGGAGTATTTTATCCTTGATTACCATATGCTTGATGTTTATAAAACTCCGCTGCAGGTTTACTATGAGCTTGCTGTTGCAGGCAAGGTGAAAATTGAGGACAGCTCTCTTATTGATATGCTCAGGGAGCTGCTTAAGGCGGAGCTGGTGCTTTTCTCCATTGAGGAGCCTATAGAGCAGGGGATTGTTCGCTGTCGTAATTTTCTCACCGGTGAGGATTATGCTATCCTCATGGATTTGGAAAGCATCGATGAGTATAAGGGTATGCTTTTCTTAGGACATCTGTTCTACAATAAATCCATTACCCTCAGCGTGGTTCGCGGTCACTACACGAAGCCAAGCTCCAAAAAGGTTTTATACGATATTCTGGAAAGAGCTAAAAGCTGGGTTGCAGTGCGCTATGAAAACGATTTGAGCTGGAATGAATTTGTAGCTGATTTTCCGATTTTCATGCGTCACGCTATTACTATTTATTCACGCTATGTTCGTATGGACCGCTTTGACTATAAAACCAAGGTTAATAGCTACAAGGCACAGCCTATATTAGATGATAAGGTAAGCAATAAGCTGAAAAAGGCTATGCTTTCCTATTCCTTCTCATCTTTGGACGTACGTCTGGTGCAAACTCTTTGGAGCGACTACAAGCACCTTACAGGCGAAAAGGCAATACTGCCTGAGGTGTGGACTGCAGCAGCCTTATACACCTTCACAGAGCTGAACTGTGTTTATACCTATGATATAGGAAAAATATCAGAAATCTGTGAGTTTGTTCCTATAGATGCTATTAAGCGTGCCAGTCAGAGCATGAAGGAGGTTCTTGCTATTGAAACCCATGACCCCCGCTATGTCAATGAGGAGGGGCTGCTGCTGATGGCATTGCAGTAAGGGAGCAGTAGCTGAAGTTTAAGTAAGATTCTTTTGTAAGGAGGATAACTTATGAAATGTGATTTTTGCGGACGGGAGGTTAGTCCTGGTACTGCCGAATGCCCGTATTGCCACTACCAGTTTAAAATAGACGCTAAGGTTTTAACTCCCCAAGAACGAGACACCTTTGATGGTGTTACCATAGAGGAGGATGGCAGCAGTTCATCTTCAGCATCCCCCAAAAACCAAAGAGAGCAGGAGAGAGAATATGAAAGAGGCTCTTATGAGCAGGAGACCTACAGAGGACAGCGTGTCAACACCGGCATTAAGGTGCATCACTTTGGCTGTGGTAGCGGTCTTTTGATGACTCTGCTTATATTAGGCGGTATTTTGGCTCTGTTCTTCTTCCTGCTGCCTACATTCCTGATTTTTGCAGCCATCGGTGCTGTAGTAGTCTTTGTTTTACGTTTATTTATGTAGCATTTTGAGCTAAGAAATAGGCGAAAACTGCTGGTCAGCCTATGCTGATAGGCAGTGGTTTTATTGCAAAACTTGTTTTTTAGACAAAAAAGCTGCGGAAATATATATTTTGATTAAAATTCACATAAAGTTCACATTTTAAAGATAATTTAAAAGGAATTTATCAATTTATGTCGAATAGTAGTCGGGTACACCAAATGTTGAAAATTTAAGGAGGCAATATCATGCATAGTTACAGCATGGATCTTGGCGGCAGAACTCTTACTATTGAAGCTGGCAAGATTGCAAAACAAGCAAATGGCGCTGTTTTAGTTCGTTATGGTGACACTGCAGTAGTAGTAGCTGTTACCGGTACCAAAACCCCTCGTGAGGGCGTTGACTTTTTCCCGTTGACCGTAGATTTTGAAGAAAAAATGTATGCCGTAGGTAAGATTCCCGGTGGCTTTATTAAGCGCGAAGGTCGTCCCAGTGAGCAGGCTATCCTGACCAGCCGTCTCATTGACCGTCCTATTCGTCCTATGTTCCCCGAAGGCTATCACAACGATGTTCAAATCGTTGCTACTGCTGTGTCTGTTGATCCTGACAATGCACCTGATATGCCTGCTATGATTGGCGCATCCTGCGCACTGTCCATTTCTGATATTCCCTTCGAAGGTCCTATTGCAGGCGTTCGTGTAGGTCTTATCGATGGTCAGTTCATTGTTAACCCTACTGTTGAGCAAAGCAAAATCAGCGAGCTGAACCTGGCTGTTGCAGGTACTAAGGACGCAATCCTCATGGTTGAGGCTGGCGCACAAGAAGTATCCGAAGAAACCATGCTGGACGCAATCTGGTTTGGTCATGGCGTAATCAAAGAGCTGGTTGAGTTCCAAGAAAAAATCGTTGCTGAAATCGGCAAAGAGAAGATGGAAGTTCCTTACTATGCTCCTCCTGCTGAGCTGGTAGCTGAAATCGAAGAATACGGCTCTCAAAAGCTGAAAGATGCCCTGATGGACGCTAACAAACTGGAGCGCGAAGAAAACGTAGCAAAGGTTAAAGCTGAAATCGCAGAAGTATTCCTGGATAAATATCCTGATAATGCAGCTGATGTTGCTTACATCACTCAAAAACTGGTTAAAAAGATTGTTCGTCGTACCATCTCCGTTGACAAAATCCGTCCTGATGGCCGTCAACTGGACGAAGTACGTCCTGTAACCTGCGAGGTAGGTCTGCTGGCTCGTCCTCATGGCAGCTCTCTCTTTACCCGCGGTCAAACTCAAATCCTGAACGTATTGGCTCTGGCTCCGCTCCGTGAAGCTCAAATTCTTGACGGTCTTGGCGCAGAAGAAACCAAACGTTATATCCATCACTATAACTTCCCGCCGTATTCTGTAGGCGAGACCAAACCGCTGCGCAGCCCCGGTCGTCGTGAAATTGGTCACGGTGCTTTGGCTGAGCGTGCTCTGCGTCCGGTTATTCCTTCTGAAGAAGAGTTCCCGTATGCAATCCGTCTGGTATCCGAGGTTCTGGAATCCAATGGTTCTTCCTCCATGGGCAGCGTATGCGCAAGCACTCTGTCTCTGATGGATGCTGGCGTACCTATTAAAGCACCTGTTGCTGGTGTTGCTATGGGCCTGGTTAAAGACGGCGAATACTTCACCATACTGACTGATATCCAAGGTCTGGAGGATGCTCTGGGCGATATGGACTTCAAGGTTGCTGGTACCGAAAAGGGTATTACCGCAATCCAAATGGATATTAAGATTGACGGTATCAACAAGGATATCTTCACTCAAGCACTGGCACAAGCTAAACGCGGCCGCGAATTCATCATGGGCAAAATGATGGAATGCATCAGCGAGCCTCGTCAAGAGCTGTCTCCTTATGCTCCGAAGATTACCACCATCAGTGTTGATCCTGATAAAATCAGCAAGGTTATCGGACCTGGCGGTAAAACCATTAAGAAAATTGTTGACGAAACCGGTGCTAAGATCGATATTGATGACAGCGGTAAAATCTTCATCGCTGCAGTTAATACCGAAGCTGCTAACAAGGCTATTGATATTATCAACGGCATCACTGCTGAAGCTGAGCCTGGTAAAATCTACACTGGCAAGGTTACCCGTCTGATGAATTTCGGTGCATTTGTTGAAATTCTGCCTGGCAAGGAAGGTCTGGTTCACATTTCTCAACTGTCTACTGAGCGCGTAGAAAAGGTTGAAGATGTTGTTTCCGTAGGCGACGAAATTGTTGTTAAGGTAACTGAAATTGACAACAAAGGCCGCATTAACCTGTCCCGTAAAGCAGTTCTGACCAAGGGTATGAGCAAATAATTGTTTTCCCGCTGTGAATGACAGTAGTACGTATTGACGATATTTTTAATATGGTTCACTGCTAGTGTCTGGCAAAAGGCTTAGTAAATTAAGGCAGAGGCTAGTCCTCTGCCTTTTTATATTGTAGGTGAACGTAGATAACTAGGAGGTTGCCCATGAAGCTTCGTGGCTTTGAAAAGATTTCTAAATATGCTAATAATGATTTCCCCATGCCAGTGCGCAAAACTAAATTCAGCGCAGGCTATGATTTTTGCGTTCCTGAGGACGTAGTACTTGAACCAGGTGTATTTAAGCTTGTTCCTACCGGCATTAAGGCTTATATGCAGGAGGGGGAATACCTGGGTATGCATATTCGCAGCAGTATGGCTGTGAAAAAGCAAATTCAATTAGTAAACAACGTAGGCATCATTGATGCTGATTATTATAATAACCCTGATAATGAGGGGCACATCATGCTGGCCATGATGAATATGAGCGAGGAAAATATTTTACTAAAAAAGGGCGAATGTGTTGCTCAAGGTATCTTCTATAACTATTTGCTTGCTGACGACGATGACAAATCTGAAAAGGCAGTTCGAGGCGGCGGTTTTGGCAGTACCAGCAAATAAATAATAAAACGGTTAAGCTAGATTACTTAGATGGAAAGCCTTGGCGAGTAAAGTATTATGTAAAAACTGTACAAAATAAAGCAAGTTAAATTTTTATGAACGAATGTATTTGACAAACTTTATTTAGGATACTATAATCATACCAATATTAAACCATTAAGATAGAGGCGCGGAAAGCAATAGTAGCCTGTGGAGCGGGAGTGAAGAAGCAGGGGAAAGGGCCTACGCCGAAGTGCAGCAGCAGCCATGCTGTTGTGCTGGGCTGACAGCGAATAGCTGTCGGACTGTCGCTGCAGTTGCAGCGGAGGGCTATCTCGACATTGGTATTACATGTATGTTTACCGTTGAGATACCATCTCAACGGTTTTTTTATCATTAAGAAGGATTTGGTCCCAAGGAGTGAAGAAGAATGATTAAGGTTTTAGTTAACGGTGCTCTTGGCAGAATGGGCAGCGAGGTATGTAAAAAGGTTGCTGCCGAAGCTGATTTAGAATTAGTTGGCGCAGTTGATATTAAGACTGGTCAGGTACCCAATGGCGATGCTGTAGTGACAGTAGGTACAGATTTGGCTGCTGCTATTAAAGAGGTACAACCAGATGTTGTTGTTGATTTTACCCGTCCTGCAGTTGTTATGGATAATCTGCGCACTATGCTTCCTTTAGGAGTTCATGCAGTAGTTGGTACTACAGGCTTTTCTGAGGAGGACCTTAAGGAAGTAGACGAGCTGGCTAAGGCCAATAATACATCAGTACTTATTGCATCTAACTTCGCAATGGGTGCAGTTGTGATGATGAAGCTTGCCTGCGAGGCTGCTAAATATTTCCCAAATGTGGAGATTATCGAAAAGCACCACGATAATAAGCTTGATGCTCCCTCTGGTACAGCAATCAGCACGGCTAAGGCTATTGCTGAGGTCCGCAAGGCTATGAAGCAGGGCCATCCTGATGAGCACGAGACTATTGCAGGCTGTCGTGGCGGCGACTACGAAGGAATGCGTATTCACAGCGTACGTCTGCCTGGCTATGTTGCTTCTCAAGAGGTAATTTTTGGCGGGCAAGGTGAAACACTGCATATCAGCACTGATCCCGTAAGCCGTGAATGCTATATGCCTGGCGTAGCTCTGGGCTGCCGCAAGATTATGGACTATACTGGTCTTGTTTATGGCTTGGATAAGCTTCTGTAATTGATTATTGTGAGATAGAGAGCGTGAATTGATATGAAAAAATATAATGTTGCAATTTTAGGTGCTACCGGTGCTGTTGGTACCGAATTCCTCAAGCTGATTGAAGAGCGTAATTTTCCCTTCGCTGAGCTGCGTCTTTTAGCATCTGCTCGCAGTGCTGGCAAGGAAATTGAATTCATGGGCAAAACCTACACTGTACAGGAAGCTACTAAGGATTCCTTTGAGGGTATCGACATAGCTCTGTTTGCAGGCGGAAGCATATCCAAGGAGTTCGCACCCTATGCAGTAAAGGCTGGTGCCGTTGTAATTGACAACTCCAGCACCTTCCGTATGGACCCCGAGGTTCCGCTGGTAGTACCAGAGGTTAATCCTGAGGATATCTTAAAGCATAAGGGTATTATTGCTAACCCTAACTGCTCCACCATCATTATGGTAATGGCTTTGAAGCCTCTGTACGACCTTGCAAGAATCAAACGCATTGTAGTTTCTACCTATCAGGCAGTTTCCGGCGCAGGCAAGGAAGGTATTGACGAGCTGACTGATCAATGCAAGGCCTTCAGTGAAGGTAAGGAAATGGTAGCCAAGATTCTGCCTTCTGCAAGCCTTGAAAAGCATTATCCAATTGCCTTTAACCTGATTCCGCAAATTGATGTTTTCCTGGATAATCTTTATTCCAAAGAAGAAATGAAGATGGTCAACGAAACCAAGAAGATTTTCCATGATGAAAAGATGGGTATTACAGCTACTACTGTCCGCGTTCCTGTATATCGCAGCCATAGTGAATCTGTAAATATTGAGTTTGAGCATGATTTGGAGCTTGCTGATATGATTGAAGCTATTAAGAGCTTCCCTGGTCTGCAGCTCATGGACGACCCGCAAAATCAGGTTTATCCCATGCCTTTATACACATCTGAAAAAGACGATTGCTATGTAGGTCGTCTCCGTCGTGATGAGTCCAATCCTAATACCTTCAATCTCTGGGTAGTTGGCGACCAAATTCGTAAGGGTGCAGCTCTCAACACTCTGCAGATTGCAGAAACCATGATTAAAAATCAATGGATTTAATATACTGATGATGGTCACTTGCTGATAAAAATCAACAAGCGCAATAGAAGGGAAGATTGTTCCAATGAAGATAATTGTACAAAAATTTGGTGGTACCTCTGTTGCCAGTGAGGAAGCACGTATCGCCGTTAAGGATAAAGTTCAGCAGGCCATTCGCAAGGGCTATTCTCCTGTAGTAGTTGTGTCTGCTATGGGACGTAAGGGAGCACCCTATGCTACTGACACCCTGATTGGTGTTTTGAAGGAAGCAAATCTTTCCGTTAATGTGCGTGAAATGGATGCTATGATGTGCTGCGGTGAAATTATTTCTTCCTGCGTAATGGCGGCAACTCTGCAAAAGTTTGGCATCAACGCTATGGCTCTGACCGGTGGTCAGGCTGGTATTATTACTGACTCTCAGTTTGGTGCAGCGCGCATTAAAAATATTAACTGCTCTAATCTGATGCATCTTTTGGAATCCGGTATCATTCCTGTAGTATGCGGCTTCCAGGGTATGACTGAAAACAATTACAAATTTACCACCCTGGGCAGAGGCGGCAGCGACACCTCCGCAGCAGCTCTCGGTGCAGCTCTTAAGGCTGAATTTGTAGAGATTTATACTGATGTTGAAGGTATTATGACTGCTGACCCACGCATCGTCAAGGAAGCCAATATCCTTCAAAACATTTCTTACGCCGAGGTTTGCCAAATGGCCCACAATGGTGCAAAGGTAATTCATCCTCGTGCTGTCGAAATCTGCATGAGCAGCAATACACCTATGTATGTAAAATCCACATTCAGCGATGCTCCCGGTACCTTGATTACCAGTGACAGACATGGCAGCTGCCGTGGTGCAGAGGTGGATGTTCATGACAACTATGCCAGCGGTGTTGCTAATATTAATGACCTGGCTCAGTTCCGCATTACTCTTAATCCTGAAGATATGGCAGCAGGACGCAATCTTTTCGAGGACCTTGCTGATGCAGGAATCAGCGTAGGCTGTCTCAATCTTTCTGAGAAGGAAGCAATGTTTGCAGTATTCACTCCCGATGTTGAGCATACCCGTAAGGTTCTTGATGAGACTGATTTTAAATACGAGGTTAACGAGGGCTGTGCCAAAGTTTCTGTTGTAGGCAGTGCAATGCGTGGTGTGCCTGGTATTATGGCTAACTTTGTAGCTGCTTTGGCTGCTAAAAACATCCAGATTTTACAAACAGTTGACTCTGATACTACAATTTCCGCAATTATCAAAGAAGAGTGCCTGATTGATGCAGTAACAGCTCTGCATAAGGCCTTTAAACTATAAAGAGGGGTACTAATAATGAAAAAAACTTATTTTGGCAGATTATTAACAGCAATGGTTTCTCCGTTTAGAGAAGATGGCTCTGTAAATTATGAAGCTGGTGCTGATTTAGCAGAATGGCTTATTAATAATGGCAGTGACGGTCTGGTCGTAGAGGGCTCCACTGGTGAGGCTGCAACCATGAACTTTGAAGAAAAGGTTCAGTTTATGCGTACTATTAAGGAACGCATTGGCGGTCGTGCTCCTATCGTTGCAGGTGCAGGCACTAACTGTACTGCTTCTACCATTGAACTGGTGCAGGCTTTTGAAGAGGTTGGGGTAGATGGACTTCTTGTTGTTGGTCCTTACTACAACAAGCCTACTCAAGAGGGCTATTATCAGCATTTTGCGGCTGTTGCAAGAAGCACCAAGCTGCCTATTATCGTATACAATGTTCCTGGACGTACCGGCTCCAACATTCTTCCTGAAACTGTAGTACGCCTGGCAAATGACTTTGAAAACATCGTAGCTATTAAAGAAGCTGCTGGCAATGTAGCACAGACTGCTGATTTATACCGTTTGCTTCCTGAGGACTTCAGCATCTACAGCGGTGACGATACCCTGATTCTGCCCTTCTGCTCCGTAGGTGCATGTGGCCTGATTTCTGTTTTAGGCAATATTGGCGGCAACCTGCTCCAATCCATTATGCAGGCTCATCAGGACGGCCGCGTAAAAGAGGCTGCTGATTTAAATAAAAAGATGATTCCTTTGGCACGCAGCCTGTTCATCGAAAGCAATCCTATTCCTGTAAAATCTGCGGTTACTAAGGTAACAGGCATTGACGCAGGTATCCCACGTTTGCCTCTGACTCCTATCAGCAAGGATGCAGAAGCTAAAATGGATGCTGTTTTAAGGGAGTATAATCTTATAAAATGAGCAAACTAGTTGTAATTATTCAATGTGAGCAGGTGCAAAAGCGTTGCTCTGGCTACAACTGCACTCACGCCTTCTATACGAGAGATGGCAAATTTGCAGATTATCCAGAAGATACCCGTTACATGTCCTTTACCTGTGGTGGCTGCTGCGGAGCAGGTCTTACAGTGAAGCTTGAAAATCTAAAAAAACGTCTCAGACGCTTTCAAGAGGATGGTCAGGAAGTCATTATTCACTTATCGTCCTGTATGGTGAGTGATAACTACCATAAGCCTCCTTGCCCTCATCTGGAATATATTATGAGCCTGTTGGAGAAAAAAGGCTTTACTGTAGTTAAAGGAACCTATATTTCCAAGACAGCATCAAAAAAACGTGAAGCTGGTATTTACAAAAGCTTTTAGAAAATGATTTGGCAGTCGTTAGATTAATTTCTGACGGCTGCCAAATCATTTTATGTATGTCTAGCAGGATTTTTTGCTAATTTGCAGAAATTAATAATATTAATGATTTGTTAGGAGGACTATACCTTGTTATATAGATTTATTTGTGCTTGTATATTCAGTATGCTGCTGGCATTTCCCTTAGGAGCAGCAGCGTCCGGTATCACTAATTATGATAAACTTGTAAGTGCTGATTTTTGGTGCCAGAAAAATCCCCAGGGCAATCAGGTGATTTTGGACGCACAGGGGGTACAGGCCTTTAATGAAAAGGTGAGACATGCTTCTTCATCTGTTCCTGACCTGTTAAATTATCCTGCCTCCATTTCTGGTTCTGACCTGAAGGCCAAAATAATGAACTATACTATCCTTGAAGACGAGCTGTATCTTCATGGCAACAAGGTCAGCGAAAATTACAAAAAAATCCTTCGCAGTCAAACCAACGCTAATAGTATTCCTGCTAAGGTTGTACCTCGTTACGGTGTAATTGTACGTCGCAGCTCCTTGCGTAACCTGCCCACAGGTGAGGGCCTGTTTTACTATGCAGGCGATACTGATTTTGATGCACTGCAGGAGACCGAACTAGACCCAGGAGAGCCTGTTGTTGTGCTGCATCAAAGTGCCAATAAGTTCTTTTACTATATTCAGTCCTTAAATTACAGTGGTTGGATTAGTACCTTTAATATTGCCTTTACTGATGCTAAAACCTGGCGTCAATTTGCGGACCCGGAAGAATTTCTGGTTGTTACAGATAGTAATCTGACCTTGAAAATAGGCAGCGAACAGGTTGTTTATCAGCAGGGCTCCAAGCTGCCTTTGCTTCGCAGCAGTGAGGTATACCAGGTTCTTACTCCCATGCGTAAAAAGGATGGTACTCTGATGACTGAAAAGCTGTTTATTAAAAAGGATAATACTGCTGTTCATGAGGGCTATTTGCCTTATACCTCTAACAATATTATCCGTTCAGCCTTTAAGTTTTATGGAATGCCCTACGGTTGGGGCGGTATGAAAAAAAGCGTGGATTGCTCCAGCTTACTCTTTAATGCATATCGCACAGTTGGTATTACTTTGCCCCGTAATGCTGATGAGCAGGAAACTACAGCAGGCGTAATCCATTCACTGGATGGCCAGACTGATGGACAAAAGCTGGCTGTTATCAATCAGCTGATTCCTGGCAGTGGTCTGTATATGGATGGTCATTGCCTGATGTACTTAGGCAATATCAATAATGAACCCTATGGTCTGCATGCACTTGGCTCCTATGTTAACGCAAAAGGAGAAAGAGTAGTATCCATGAAGGTTGTAGTTAGTGATTTAACACTTAGAAGAGGTACTGGAGAAAGCTTTTTAGAATCTCTGACCTCTGCAGTGGAATTTAAATAAATAGATTGTGAGGAATAAATCATGCTTAATAATATTGAATTAAGGGGTGCTGCAGTAGAGCAGGCGTCCTATAATGGTGTGGACACTATTGTCATCATGATGTGCAAGGAATGTATGGCAGGCCTTGACTATATGAAGCTGCCTGCTTCTGTAAGAGATGTTGTTGCAGTCTTAGCTTCAAAAAAGACAGACTTTTTTGAAGCAGGTTCTATTGAGCGTGTAACCCTTTTGGAAAATGGCAAGCTTTTAAATATTCTTGTTGTTGGCTGCGGCGAAGGCAAGGAATGCAAGCCCTATAGCTTCCGCAAGGCCGCAGGTGCAGTTGCTAGAGAGCTGCATGCTTTAAAATCAGAGCAGGCTGCCTTAATTGCGGCTATTACTCTGAATCCGAAGCGTGCTCATTACCTTAATGCCATGGCAGAGGGCCTGTATTTAGGAGCTTATACCTTTACTGAATACAAGAGCAAGAAGGATGCAGTTCCCCTATGTAAGGTTGCTGTTCTCAGTAAGGTTGAAGGTGCAGAGGAGATTCTCCTTAAAGCAAAGATTACTGCAGAAGCGGTTTCCTTTAGCCGTGATTTGGCAAATCATCCTGGTAATGTTATTAATCCCCTGACAATGGCTGCAAAAGCTGCTCAGGTCGCAGAAGAATTAAATCTGGAGCTGGAGATTCTTGATGAAGAGGCTATGGCCGCAAAAGGAATGCATGCTCTGCTGGCTGTAGGACAGGGCAGTGATGTTCCTTCCAGACTGATTACCTTAACATACAATGGTGCAGAGGATGCACCTTATGTGGCATATGTTGGCAAGGGTATTACCTTTGACAGTGGTGGTATTTCTATTAAGCCTGGTGAAAACATGGGCGAAATGAAGGATGACATGACTGGCTCAGCTGTAGTTTTAGGTGCTATTAAGGCTATTGCAGCACTGAAGCTGAAATGCAATGTAATGGCAGTTTTAGCCTGTGCTGAGAATATGCCCAGCGGCAAGGCTCAGCGTCCTGGAGACATTGTACGTGCAGCTAACGGCAAAACTATTGAAGTCGTAAACACTGATGCTGAGGGACGCATGGTTCTTGCAGATGCAGTATGGTATGCCTGCCAGCAGGGTGCTGCTAAGGTTATTGATATTGCGACTCTCACCGGTGCGGTAATTATTGCTCTTGGCACAGAAACAAGTGGTATTATTTCCAATAACGACGAGCTGGTTCAGCAAATTCTGGAAGCAGGTAAGCAGGCTGGCGAAAACTACTGGCAGCTGCCTTCCTTACCTGAATGCAAAAAAGCCCTGAAAAGTGATGTTGCTGACCTGCTTAATAGTACAGGTCGTGCCGGTGGCTGCATTACAGGCGGTCTTTTTGTAGGAGAATTCGTAAACGAAGGCACTCCTTGGGCACATATTGACATTGGTGGTACTTCAACCAGCAAAAAAACAACTGGATGCATAGTTAAGGGCTGTACCGCCTTTGGTACTATGACCTTGATTAAGTTAGCAGAAGTACTATAAAAATGATAAAGTTGAGTGAAGCAAATGAAGAAATTAGTTGATTTGCATACCCACAGCACCTTTTCCGACGGACTTTATACTCCTGCTCAGCTAGTTGAAGAGGCTGCAGCTAAAGGAATTGCTGTTTTAAGCATTACTGATCATGATTCCTGGAATGGTATTGCAGAAGCACAAAAAGCGGCTGAAGCTTTTGGAATAAAAATTATAACCGGCGTTGAGCTTGGCAGTCAGGTAAACGGAGAAAGCGTGCATATATTAGCCTATCACGTAGATACGAATAATCAGGCACTCCACGACAAGATGGATGAAATGCGTTATGGCCGCGAACGTCGTTTGTTCAAGATTTTGGAAAAGCTTGATAATTTAGGCTACCACATAGAGGTAGAAGCCTGTGACCCTAAGAACAGAGCAGTAGGTCGTCCACATGTTGCTAAGGCTCTGGTTGCTAAAGGATATTTCAGCAACGTGCAGGAGGTATTTGATGCCTTACTTCGCAACGGTGGCCCTGCGTATGTACCACAGCCCAAGCTGTCACCTGAAGAGGCAGTAGAGCTTATTCATAACGCAGGAGGCATTGCAGTCTTGGCTCATCCTTCTGAGCTTAAAGACGGTGAATTGCCTGAAAGACTGTTCCAAACCATACCCTTTGATGGTATTGAGGTTTATCATCCCAGCTCCGCTGATAAAAATGAATTTGAAAAATGGCTTAAGCTTGCTGAAAGGTATAAGCTTTTTGTAGGCGGAGGAAGTGATTTTCATGGTATTCCTGACAGATTTCCTGCAACATTAGGAATTTGGCAGGTAGATTATGATGCGGTTCGAGGAATCATTGAATACAAGTAATAGTTAAACTGTTTATTGAGGATTGATATTATGGAAGTAGTAGCTTTTGTAGGTCCCAGCGGTACCGGTAAAAGTCATCGTGCTATTGGCGTTGCTTTTGATAACAAGTGTGACGCTATAATAGATGATGGACTTTTAATTAAGGGAACTAAAATTCTTGCCGGAACCTCTGCTAAAAACGAGGACAATAGAATACAAGCTGTTAAGCGTGCAATTTTTACGGACGATGAGCACGCTAAAGTAGTACGGGAGGCCTTGGCGCAAAGCAATATTAGGCGACTACTGATTATAGCTACCTCCGATAATATGATTAATAAGATTATTGGACGTCTTGGCTTGGATAAACCAGTGAAAACGGTATATATAAGTCAAATTGCTACTAAGGCAGAAATAAAAAAGGCGCGTTATTCACGTCTCCATGACGGCAAGCATATTGTTCCTGTGCCTTCTGTAGAGCTAAAGCCACATTTTACAGGCTATTTTGCGGATTTGCCCTATAATATTTTCTCCAAGCAGCGCCGCCAGGAGAAGAACGCAGACCGCTCCATTGTTCGTCCAGCCTTTAGCTTTTATGGCAAGCTGCTTATAGCTGACAGCGCCATTGAGGATATTATCAACATCATTGCTAAAAAGATGGATGGAGTAGAGCGTATTACTGATTTAAGAGTACGCCGCCGCAGTGACAACAGCAAAGGCATTGTAATTTACGTTGAGGTAGTTCTGTATTATGGCGAAAAGCTTTTTATTGTCACTCGTCAGCTTCAGGCAAAGATTAAGAAAAAGGTAGAATACATGACTGCTATGCAGGTTAAGAATGTTAATGTTTCCATACGCAGTCTGGCGCTGAGAAAGCCTTTAAAGAAATGAACAGCCAATTATTTTAAGAAAAAGTGATAAGATGGGTAAAAATAATGAGTAGATTTAAAATTGTTATTGAAGAAACCATTGCACAAGAATTTGAAATAGAGGCAGAAAACGAGCGAGAAGCCTTGCTCTTAGCTAAGAAGAAGTATAATAAGGGAGATTTTGTGCTGGACCAAGGTGAGGTTCAGCATAAGCAGGTAGCTGTTGCAACTGATAAAGGTTTCTCTGAGTGGTTTGAGTTTTAAAATTGCGTAAAAAAATGCATCCTACACTTTAAAGTGCGGGATGCATTTTGTGTTTCATATGTTATTAGTTGAGTGTTTCGGGAGCTGCAGCTTCTACTGCGTCAGCCTGCTCAAATACAAATGCAGGGGAGGGATAGTAGAAGTGGCAATGGTCAAATTGAACGTTATCGTTGCTGAAGCGGTTAACCAGAGCTTGGCCAGCGTCCTCTTCAAAGGATACGATGTTTTCCTTGCTGATGCCTTCTACGTTGTTAACAACAGAAATCAGGAAGGGTTCTACGATAGGAGCATCCTCGGGAACCATGCTGCGGTCAGCGGGGAGCACGGGAACGATTTTAATATCGCCAACTACAGCGTTTTCGTTGTTAACAAAGTATACGCCATAGTAGTTGTCATACAGTGTGCGAGTCAACTTAAAGCCGGCGCCGGGGAATTCCTCAGTGCCGCAGTCGCCCATATATTTAGGGGAGGGATAATAGAAGAAGCATTGCTGGAAGGCAATTTCTTCAGTAGAGAAGCGCTTCAGAATTGCATAGGAAGCACGTTCTTCAAAATCAATCAGGTTATCCTTATTGATGTCTGCATCATCTACAATAACCAGCAGAACTGCAGGAACCTCAGGTGCATCTTGGGGAACCATGCTGCGGTCCAGGGGAATATTAGGGATAACAGTTAAATTGCCAATGACTCTTTTGTTTTCATCCTGCAGGATTGCACGGAAGAAATTTTCAAAAAGAGTACGCTGTAAGCGCAAATTGTAAGCGCTGTTGCTCATGAGTATCACTCCTTATAAAATTTAAAAGTCGCAAAAGTAGAATATTCTGCCCAGCGAAAAAGATTTTCCTCATTATTGTAACATAAATTACGTAAATTCGCAAAAGTCATTCTCGTAGTCATTCTTGCGGTAAAATAACGCTAGTTAAAAATGTGACAAAATTAACAACTTTTCCAATTTTATTAAAATTATATACTAATACATCAAGTATTATGTATACAATTCTAGAAAAGCAGGATTTTAAGATAAAAAGAACGAATATAACTGGAAATATGTTGCTTTAGTCTATGGGTGTAAGTCACATATTAAATGTTTAAGGAGGGGATTCCTATGAAGAAACTTTTAGTCTTTTTACTCGGTATCATGGTTCTGGCAACCATGGCTTCTGGCTGCGGCGGTAGTAAATCAGATAATAAACCAGCTGCTCAGAAGTTTATTAACATCGCCACAGGTGGTACTTCTGGTACTTATTTCCCGTTGGGCGGTGCTTTGGCAGATATTTTGAACAAAAATATTGCTGGCTGCAACGCCTCTGCTCAATCTACTGGTGCGTCTGTTGCTAACGTAAATCTGCTGCAGCAAAACAAGGTTGATATTGCTTTTATTCAAAACGATATTGCTTACTATGCTGCTAATGGTACAGAAATGTTTAAGGACAAAAAGGTAGAAGGCTTGAGAGGCTTGGCTACTCTTTATCCTGAAACAATCCAAATTGTTACCCTGAAAAATTCTGGTATTAAGGACATTGCTGACTTTAAAGGCAAACGTATTGCTGTTGGTGCTGCTGGTTCTGGTACTGAAGCCAACGCTCGTCAGATTATGGCTGCTTATGGCGTTACTTATGAAGATGTTAAGGTTCAGTATCTGTCCTTTGGCGAAGCAGCAAGTGCCCTCAAAGATGGCAATGTTGACGCTGCATTCGTAACTGCAGGTCATCCTACTGCAGCAATTCAGGATATTGCAACTCAAAATGAAGTTGTCCTCGTTCCTGTAGCAGCTGATAAGGCTGATGCTCTGATTAAACAATATCCGTTCTATACCAAGGTAGTTATCAACGCTAATACCTATGCTAATCAAACTGCTGACGTTCCTGCAGTTGCTGTAAAATGTATGCTGGCTGTTACTGATAAAATGGATGCTGATACTGCGTATGGCGTAGCCAAAGCACTTTATGGCAATCTTGATCGTATGAAGGCAGCTCACTCCGCAGCAAACGCAATCTCCAAGGATACTGCTAAAGACGGCATGTCCATTGAACTGAACGCAGGTGCAGAAAAGTTCTTTAACGAAAAATAGGGATATTTAATATGACGAATATGAAAGACCGGAATCTGGCTTTTGTCGGCTCCCGGTCTTTTTTAAAGAATGGATATTTTTTTATCATACTTATCTTGGCAGCATGCATCATCTATCTGGGCTCACGTTTAGTATTAGTCCTGGAGCCTGAGGGCAGTCATAAGTCAGTAGTAATGTCTAGCTGCAAAGGAGATAATTGGTATATCAGCTTTACCCATTCAGTAGAAAAAACAGCCTGGGATGAGTATTTTACAGTTAATGACTGTAATGATATGACAATGACTCACACCAAATTTCAGTCCTTAGGGTGGGGGTATCCCTATTCTGCAAGTGATGGTAAATTCAGTCAAACTGCTGATGGTCGCTTCCAGCTTATTATGAACCGGCCCTATAAAGAGGTAGCCTTGAGAATTTCAGAACAGGCTATGCAGCACATTGTCCATAGAAACCAGAAATATAATTTAATAGAACTTTTTGGACAGGGAACTGCAGTCACAGTTAAGTCTATGTATCGCTACCAATATTGGCTGAAATATTATTTTTGATTGTTTTGAGAGGAGGTCTGCATTCTATGACTACAAAAGAAAAGGATTTTCAAGAATTATCCGCTGAAGAAGTAATGCAGAAATTTGATAAGGAATCAGACAAGCGTGAAATGAAGGGCTTTTGGAATATCCTCATAAACGCTATCTGTATTGTTTTTGCTATTTTCCAACTATACACAGCAGCCTTTGGTATTTTAGATGCACATTTACAGCGTGCCATTCATTTAGCCTTTGGCTTTTTACTGATTTTCCTGCTTTATCCTGCAAGAAAATCCTGGTCTAGAACTTCTATGCATCCCTTGGATGTCCTGTTTGCTCTTGTTGGTGCAGCTTCTGCACTTTACATTGTAGTAAATTATCAGGAGCTGGTGTTCCGTGCAGGTATGAACAACGAGACTGACTTTATTGTTGGCGTTGTTGGTACCTTGATGGTATTTGAGGCGGCTCGTCGTGTTGTAGGCTGGCCTATGATTACCGTTGCCTTTGTATTTATTGCTTATGCCTTCTTTGGCCCTTATATTCCTGGTATTATGGCTCATCGCGGCGTACAGGTACAGGAGCTGTTCGACCATTTATTCTTTACTACTGAGGGTATTTTTGGTACTCCTATGGGCGTATCCTCAACCTTTATCTATCTTTTCATTCTGTTTGGTTCTTACCTTGAAGCTACCGGTCTTGGCAAATTTTTCATTGATTTGGCCAATGCTGTTGCAGGCTGGGCAGCAGGCGGTCCTGCTAAGGTTGCAGTTCTTTCCTCCGGCCTGATGGGTACTGTTTCCGGCAGCTCTGTTGGCAATGTGGCTGGTACTGGTGCCTTTACTATTCCTATGATGAAAAAGCTTGGCTACCGTCCTGCATTTGCTGGTGCGGTAGAAGCAGCTGCTTCCACTGGCGGTCAGCTGATGCCTCCTGTAATGGGTGCAGCGGCCTTTTTGATGGCAGAATTTGTTGGTGTTCCGTATTTTGATGTTGTTAAAGCAGCAGTTATTCCTGCACTTTTATATTACATTGGCGTCTGGCTGGGCGTACATTATGAAGCTAAAAAATACGGCTTGAAGGGTACTCCTCGTGAAGAGCTGCCTAAGTTTGGTCCTCTTTTCATGGAAAAAGGACATTTGGCGATTCCTTTAGCAGTAATTGTTTATCTTTTAGTCAGCGGCTATACTCCTATGCGTGCAGCATTGGCTGCTATTGCTCTGAGCATTATTTGTGCTTGTCTCCGTAAATCAACACGCATTGGTTTGAAGGAAATTGTCAATGGCCTTATTGATGGCTCTAAGGGTGTCCTTGGTGTTCTTATTGCCTGTGCTACTGCAGGTATTATTATCGGTGTAGTAACTAAGACTGGCGTTGGCCTGAAGGTTGCAACTGCATTGCTTGACCTGTCCGGGGGTCAGCTGCTTCCGGCTATGTTCTTTACTATGATTACATCTCTTATTCTTGGTATGGGTGTTCCTACTACCGCCAACTACGTTATTACCTCAACCATTGCGGCTCCTGCTTTAGTACAGATGGACGTGCCTGTACTTGCGGCTCATATGTTTGCTTTCTACTTTGGTATCGTAGCAGACGTAACTCCGCCTGTAGCTTTGGCAGCCTATGCAGGTGCTGGTATTGCAGGTGCTAACCCTATGCGTTGCGGCGTTATTGCTGCCAAGCTTGCTATTGCAGCCTTTATCGTTCCGTACATTTTTGTGCTTGCTCCAGAACTCTTGATGATTAACGCAAGTACGCTGACTATTGCTTACAGTGCGTTGACTGCAATTATAGGTATGTGGGGCGTATCTATGGCTATGATAGGCTTCTGTCAAAATGCACTCAACTCTCTTCAAAGAGTACTTTTTATGGCTGGTGGTATTTGCATGATTATTCCTGGTCATATTACTGACCTTGTTGGCGTTGTGTGCCTCATTGCAGCCTTCATGTGGCAACGTACTAACAAGATTAAAGGTGCCATCAAGCAGGAGGTTGACCTGTAAGTCATAACTAAAAAACTAATGGATGTCTTCTTCAAACAGGAAGGCATCCATTTTTTGCTGACTTTTTCATTATTTGTTTCTGTGGTTATTTGTATAATATTAGAAATTTATATAATGTAAATAGAAAAGCTCTGAAGCCTTTAGCAGCCTCAGAGCTTTATTTGTATGTTTGTATGGTTAGTCGTCGTAACGCTCAGGGAAGAAGATACGCAGAGTTTTTTCGTCTGCTGGCTTGCCCATAGCGTTGCCAATAAGGAAGAGTACCAGAGAGAAGCCAATACCAAGAACAATCTGGTGCAGGTCCAAAACCTTAATCTTCATAGCCATGGTTGCACAGTAGATGATAACACCGCCCAGCATAGCCGCAATAGCACCGTTTTTATTAGCCTTTGGCCAGAACAGACCTAAAAGCAGTACCCAGAAGAAGGCAGTTTCCAGACCGCCGAAGGCGAACATATTAATCTGCCAGATTACGCTGGGAGGATCAATTGCGATAACATAAACAATCAGACCCAAGATAATAGTTGCAGTCAGGCTGTACATTCTTACTGCGTTGTTGCTCAGGTCTTCGCCTTTTTCGTTTTTGATATTCATGTAAACGTCTTTAACGATGGAGGAGGAGGAACTGAGGAGCAAAGAAGATACAGTGGAAATGGTCGCCGCAATAGGTCCAATAATGATTACGCCGGCCCAGAAGGGACTCATGCTTTTGATAATAGCAGTAGGAGTAATATTATCTACGCTGTTGCCATAAGCTACAAGGCCTTCAGTAAGAATACCCTTGCTGAGAATACCAATCCAGGTAGCTACCAAGGTCATGGCACCAATTACTACAGTACCAATAATCATCGCTCTATGGAGAGCCTTGGTGTTTTTGTAGCTAATGCCGCGAACGACGGATTGGGGCAGAGCCAATGTACAAATACCAACCAGCAGCCATTGGCTGATGTAAAGGGAAATGGGCATTTTACCACGAGAAAGAGGCTCCAGCATGTCAGGGTGAGTAGTGCTGATGTAAGTCATCATCTTATCAAAGCCGCCGCCTGTCTCCATCATAGCACCCAAAAGCAGGCTCATGCCTACAATCATCGCTACGGCACAGCAGGCATCTGTTACGGCAACACCCTTAAAACCGCCAATAGTAGTATAAATAACAACAATCAAACCAAACAGGCTGAGACCTGTAAGGTAGGAAAAGCCTGTTACAGCTTCAAAAAGCTTGGCTGCACCAACAAACTGAGCTACCATTGTAGCACAGAAGAAGGCAACAATAACCAGAGCAGACATATTTGCAAGAAAATTAGACTGATAACGGGCACGCAAAACGTCGATAACTGTTACAGCATCGATTTCACGGGCTATAAGAGCAATTTTCTTACCAAAAACGCCAAGTACAAGGAATATAACGACTACCTGAACAATTGCCATATAGAGCCAGCCATAGCCAATAATCCAAGCCATGCCAGGACCGCCTACAAAGGTACTAACACTGCTGTAGGTTGCAGCAGTAGTCATTGCCAGGACAAAACCGCCAAGAGTACGACCGCCGATAAAATAATCCTTGGCAAAGTTCTTTTCACGCTCCTGCTTAGATGAGCGCTGAATATAGGCGCTGATGCCTAAAAGGGCTACTAGGAAAACAAGGACTGGAAGCAGATTTACTATATTACCCATTGTGCTTTTCCTCCTTGTCATCTAAGTCAAAATTGACAAATACCTTTTCAGAAAGAATGACCGTAACCAGAATGGCAAAAAGCCAGGTTCCGACGCAGCCTCCCCATACCCAAAGGGGAGTGTGATAGAAGGAAATGTCAACATCGGCAAGACCGAAGCCAGCGATACACCAAAAAAGGATTACCGCCGCCGCTGCCACTACAGTAGCCTTAGCCTCCCGGTTGGCCTGACGGAATTTTTCGCTTCGTTTCATTATGAAAGCTCCTTTCGCACTTCAGTGCTATTTAATTTTAATCAAAGACATTGTAGCATACTTTACAGTAAAGTAACAACAATATTTGGATAATTTTAAATAGAGCAAAGATTGTGGTGGCTAAATACCATTGGCCTGCCTTCTAAAATATGCTATAATTATTCTCGGTGATGAAATTGTTATACAATATTTTTACCCAATGGCTTACATTGGGAGTTATTTTTTTCATTAGTAATTATTTGGGCTGCTTTATACAGGTCGTAACTTTAGGCGGACTTGTCGCCGGCAGCTTTATTATTGCAGCTGTTACTACATTAGTTGAGTATCATTCCAGTAAAAATCTGCCTTATTTTACAGGAAAAGCTGCAGTTTACTGTATTACTCTGCTGACTGCTCAGCTTTTATGCACATTTATGCCAGGCTATTCCATGAATCTTGGCTACGCTGAAATAGGCTTTTTAGTAGTATTTTCTGCATTGGCAACATTAATCGGCGGTATTTTAAGGGATATTGCTGAGCAGGATGCTGTTTAAAATCTTTAGGTACTGTTTGACAGGGCTTATTTAAAATGAATGGAGCAACAATAATGGATATAAAATTGATTGCCTGCGATATGGACGGCACTCTTTTGACAAGTGATAAAAAAATTTCCCAAAGAACACGAGATGCTATTCGTAAAGCTATTGAGGCAGGTAAAATTTTTCTGATAGCTACTGGCAGAATGTTTATTTCTGCACGTCCTTATGCTGAAAGCTTGGACTTGGATGTACCCTTAGTAACCTACAATGGTGCCTTAGTTAAGGGCAGCCAAAGCGGCAAGGTGTTCTATGAGCACAAGATGAAGGCTGAAACTGCACAGGAGGTTCTTAAGTTTTGCAAGGAAAAGGGCTATTATCTGCAGTACTATATTAACGATGATGTATGTGTAGAAAAGGGCAATGAGTTTTCTGAATACTATGGACGTATTCAAAATATTCCCATTAGGGAGGTTGGTCCGTCCTTGTATGATATGAAGGAAGCTCCCTATAAGCTGCTTGTTATTTCTCCTTTGGAAGAGGCTGCTCAGGTGCGTGCTGATTTTGAAAAGCATTTCGGTGATAAGCTTGACATCTATAATTCTCAGCCAAACTTTTTGGAGCTTATGGAACCCGGCATTAATAAATGGATGGCGGTCAAAGCTGTAGCGGAGCATTATAATATTTCTGCTGAAGAAATTATGTGCCTTGGTGATTCCAATAATGACTATGATATGGTTGCCAATGCAGGTATAGGCGTTGCAGTGTCCAATGCTACGGATAAGGTTTTAAACGCAGCTAAGATTATTACTGCCTCCAATGACAATGATGGCGTGGCCATGGCTTTGGAAAGCATTTTAACTGAACAGGCAAAGGAATTTTAATGCAAAGGGCAGCTCTTTTTAGAACTGCCTTTTTTCTGATGAAGAAAAGGAGAGATTACAGCTGTTTATTACGCGTTATTTATCATAATTTATGCTTAATGTATAAATGGCTGATTAGTGTTTCTTATGAAACCAATTAATACCTAACATTGTCAGAATATAAATGATAAGGAAAGAACAATGTCTATTTTACCGATTTTTATTCCTCACGCCGGTTGTCCTCACCAATGTGTGTTTTGCAATCAAAAGACCATTAGTGGACAAAAAAATCCAGCCCTGCAAGGTGCGAGGGAACAAATAAATAAATGGCTGCAATGGCTCAAGCCTTCTGTTGATAATGAAGCAGCCTTTTATGGAGGCTCCTTCACAGGCTTAGATGCAGAGCTGCAAAAACAGCTATTGTCTTTGACTGATGAGCTTATTGCCCAAAAGATTATTGGCAGTGTGCGTCTTTCTACAAGACCTGACTACATTAATCCTGAAGCCCTGGAGCTATTGGGTAAGCATGGGGTAAAGCTTGTGGAGCTGGGAGTACAATCCTTGGACAACAGGGTACTTGCTGCAGCAGAGCGTGGCCATACAGCAGAGCAGGTAGAGCCTGCAGTAGTACTGCTGCGTCAATACGGCTTTAAGGTCGGACTGCAGCTAATGGTTGGTATGCCTGAGCAATCCTTTTCCAGCGTCAAGGAAACTGCTGCTAAGGTTATCAAGATGAGACCAGATATTGCCCGTATTTATCCGTTGCTTGTAATAAAGGGTACGCCATTAGAAAAGTCTTTTAGGGAAGGCTCCTTTGTACCCCTGAGTCTGGAGGAAGCTGTAGAACAAAGCTCCTACCTTTATACAGCTATGGAAAGTGCAGGGATTAAGGTTATCAGAATTGGCCTTCAGCCTGATGAGGAGCTGTGTTCTCCTGGCAATATTGTGGCAGGCCCTTTTCATCCGGCAATGGGTGAGCTTGTAAAAAGCAGGGCAATTCGTGAACAGCTGACTCCTGAAATAGCAAAGCTAAGTGCCATGGAAATAAGGGACGTTGTGCTTTACTGTCACCCAAGCTTGGAGTCTAAAGTCAGGGGGCAAAAGAATGCTAATATTGCCTATTGGAAGAAGCAATATCTGCTAAATACTCTTGAGGTCCGCCATACTGATGCAATGTGCTGCCAAGCAGAGGCATTAGAAAAGAATTTTATGCAAAAATTGCATAACTAAAAAGGTTGAGTAGTGCAGCCTATATATGATAAAATAAAATGATACGAAAATTTAGGAAAAGGTGATTTTAGTGCGGTTAAAGTCCTTTACGACCTATGGCTTCAAATCCTTTGCTGATAAAATTGAATTAAGCTTTGACAAAGGCATTACTGCTGTTGTTGGACCTAATGGATCTGGCAAGAGTAATATTTCTGATGCCATTCTTTGGGTTTTAGGCGAACAAAGCGCTCGTTATCTGCGTGGCAGCAAAATGGAGGATGTAATTTTCTCCGGCAGCAGCAGACGCAGGGCCTTAGGCGTAGCGGAAGTAACTGTCAACTTTGACAACACAGATCACGTTTTGCCTTTGGATTTTGATGAGGTTAGTCTTACAAGACGTCTTTATAGAAGTGGCGACAGCGAATATGCTATCAATAAAAAGAGCTGCCGTCTTAAGGATATTGTTGACCTGATGGCGGATACTGGCCTAGGCAAGGGTTCTATGTCCATCATTGGTCAGAACAAAATCGACGAAATCCTCAATAGTCGCCCAGAAGAGCGCAGAGCCTTGTTTGAGGAAGCTGCAGGAATTGCTAAATACAGACTGCGCAAGAAGGATGCAGCAAGACGCTTGGATGATACTGCCGCAAACCTTACACGTATTTACGATATTAAGACTGAGGTGGAAAACCAGGTCGCACCTTTGGCAGTTGCGGCGGAAAAAACCAAACAGTTCAATTTATTGAACGAAGAGCTGCGCCGTTGTCGTCTGTCCGTACTTATGCGCAAGCTGAATGGTATGGCTGATGCTAAAGAACAGCTGTTAAACAAGCAGCAGGATTTACAGACGGTCTATGCTGAAAAAGCTGCAGTTTTAAGCAGCAAGCAGGCAGAAGCAGCTAATCTGCAGCTTGAGCTGGATGCTTTAGCAGAAAGCTACAGTAAGCTGCAGGACGAAATCAAAAACAAGGAAACAGCTTTAGAAAAGATTCGCGGTACCCAAGGTATTTTGGAGGAGCGTATTCAGCAAAATATCAAAGCTAGTGAAAGAATAGATCAACGCAACAGCAAAATTTCTGAGCAGGCCGATGAATTGGAAAGAAAAATGCAGGAGCTGGCTGAGGAATTTGATACTGTTGAGAAAAAGCGTATTGCAGCTGACCTTCAGGTACAAAAGCTTACCCGTGAAAAAAATGAGCAGGAAAAGGCCTTGGAGGAAGCGAAGCATCGTAACGAGGCTGAGCAGTCTAAGCTCTTTGCTTCCATGCAGGAGCTGCTTAAAATACGCAATGAGCTTCGCAGTGAGGAACAGGCTCAGGAGCAGCGTGTTAAACGCAGAGATGCTTTAAAAAAGAATATTGATGATACTGAAGCAGTTCTAAGCAAGCTGGAGGAGCAATATAGCAATCTGCTGGAGTCTCAGAGTCGCAATCAGCATGATGGTGAAACAGCAGGCAAGCTTTCTGTAATCCTTAATACAGAGCTGGAAAATCTAAAAAATACTATTAAATCTCTTACTGCGCAGCAGCAGGATTGTCAGCGTCGATTGACTGCTGCTGAAACAAGGGAGCAGTCCCTGCAGAAAATGCAGGCCTCCTATGAAGGCTTTGGCTATGGCATAAAAACTATAATCAAGGCACAGGAGCAGTGGCATAGTGGTATTATCGGTGTTGCTGCAGAACTGATTAATGTAGATGAAAAGTATATTACTGCTATTGAAACTGCTTTAGGCGAAGGTGCGCAAAACATCGTCACTAGGGATGCTGCAACAGCCAAGGAGGCTATAGCATATCTAAAGCAGCACAATGCAGGTCGTGCAACCTTCCTGCCATTGGATACTGTACAAAAGCGCACACCTACCCTTGAAGAGACAAAGCTGGACAAGCTTTCTGGAATCTGTGGCTTTGCAGTTGATCTTATTGACTGCGATGAAGAAGCAGAAAATGCTATCCGCTTTCTTTTAGGCAGAGTTCTCATTGCTGAAAATATTGATGCTGCTTTAACGGCAGCCAAAGCAAGCAAATATAGATTAAGAGTCGTTACCTTATCCGGCGATGTTGTAAACGCTGGAGGCAGTATGACTGGCGGCAGCCGTAAACAAAAGGAAGGTTTTTTGAGCCGTCAGCGTGATATTCAGCAAATGCAGGCTGAAATAGCTGACCTTCATAAGGAAATGCTGTCCTGGCAGGAGCAGATTGAAGAGCAGGAGGAATTGGCCGCAGCAGCTGAAAAGAAGCTTAATGATGCTAACTCCCGGCTACAGCAGCTTCGTCTAAAATTTAGCGAGCTTAAGCTGCGCCTAGAACAGCTTGAACAGGAAAAATGCCGTGAAAATGAAAAATTAGCACTGCTTTTAGATGACCGCAGTATAATTACTAATGAATACATGGCCAATAGGGACAAAATCAAGTCGCTGCGTGCCAAGGTTCAGGAATCAGAGGCCCAGGATAGCGAGGCTAAGCAGCTTTTAGAGGAATTGCAGCGCCAGATCGCTATGCAGGGCAGTACTCTTACTTCTATTGATAATCAGCTTCAGGATGCAAGAATTCAACAGGAAACAGCATCTGGCAAGTCTGAGCTTATTTCAGAGCGAATGCGTAATCTTGATGATGATACGTTGCGTCTACGAGACGAGGCCAAGAATAATCTATCAGAACAGGAGCGCCTGAGTGCTATTATAGAAGAATGTCGTCAGGAGCAGGAGGAACTGAACAAGAACAGTATCCTGCTTATGGAGGATTTAAAGAATATTCTTGGCGGCAAGGACCGCTATGCTGAAGAACGCAGCTCCTTGTTAGCGGCACATCATGGCTTGGAGCAGGAGCTGATTGAGCTTGGCAAACAAACAAGCCAAATAGAAAATAAACTGCGTCAGCTTGAGCTGGAGCTAACCAAGCAGCAAAGCGATTATGAACATGCTTTGTCACAGCTCAGTGATGATTATAATCTTGACGAGGCGTCCGCCCGTAAGGTTGATTTAAGTGACTTAGCAGACCTTGACAATAAAGGCCTGCAAAAAAATGAAAGCCGTTTGGCTTTAAGCATTGCTGACCTAGGTCCTGTTAATCCTTCTGCAATAGAGGAATATCAGGCTGTTAAAGAACGCAGTGAGTTTTTGGCAAAGCAGTACGCGGATTTGTGTACTGCAAAGGACAATCTGGAGGCAGTCATCGGCGAAATTAACTCAGGTATGACTAAACGCTTCAAGGACGCCTTCGCCAAGATTAATGTTTATTTCTCAGATTGCTATATCAAACTCTTTGGCGGTGGTACAGCTATCCTGAAATTGACAGACCCAGAAAATATTCTGGAATCCGGTATTGATATAGAGGTGCAGCCTCCGGGCAAGAAGCTACAAAGTCTATATCTATTGTCCGGCGGTGAAAGAGCCCTGACGGTTATTGCTCTGTTATTTGCCTTGCTAAGCTATCAGCCGTCACCGTTCTGCATTCTGGACGAAATTGATGCAGCTTTAGACGATGCGAACATTGTTCGTTTTTCTAAATTCCTTAGAGAATATTCAGCAGACACCCAGTTCATTGTTATTACACATCGTAAAGGAACAATGGAATGTGCTGATATAATGTATGGTGTAACTATGGAAGAATCTGGTGTATCCAAATTATTATCCGTCAAAATAAATGCAAAGGAGTAGTGTGTTATGGGATTTTTTGAGCGTTTAAAGGAAGGTCTTTCAAAAACCAGACGCAATTTTACCGACCGTATTCAAGAGCTGGTTGGTATGTCCACTAAAATTGATGATGACTTTCTTGAAGAGCTGGAGATGATTCTGCTTTCTGCTGACTGCGGTGTAAAGACTACAGAAAAGCTGATTAAGGCAGTACGTGATGCAGCAAAAACTAAAGAAATTTCTAGTACTGAAGATGTTATTCCCTTCTTGAAGAAATATACTGCAGAGCTTTTAAAGGATTCCGGTCAACGTACCAGAATCGGTGCTAAGCCTACAGTAATCCTGGTGGTTGGCGTTAATGGAGTAGGTAAGACTACTACTATTGGCAAGCTTGCCAACTATTTTACTCTGTTCAATTACAAGGTTATTATGGCCGCAGGAGATACCTATCGTGCTGCAGCAGCCGAGCAGCTGCAAATATGGGGTGATAGAGCAAAATGTGATGTTATCCGTCAAAACGAAGGTGCGGATCCTGCAGCAGTTGTGTTTGACGCATTGAAGGCATCTATTGCCCGTAAGGCTGATATTCTCTTTATTGATACTGCTGGTCGTCTGCAAAACAAGGTTAACCTGATGAACGAGCTGGAAAAGGTTCATCGCATTATTAAACGTGAGATTCCTGAAGCTCCCCATGAAACCTTCCTTGTACTGGACGCTACTACTGGTCAGAATGCTATTAGTCAGGCTAAGGTATTTACCGAAACAGCCAATGTAACAGGTATTGTTCTGACTAAGCTTGATGGTACTGCTAAGGGCGGTGTTGTTGTAGCAATCAAAGAGGAACTGGGAATTCCCGTTAAATGGATTGGTGTAGGCGAAGGTATTATGGATTTCCGTCCCTTTGAGCCTGACAAATTTGTAGAAGCCCTTTTTGAAAACGGCAAATAATGTGAATTAAGGTGCAGTAAAGAAGGCTGCACCTTAATTTAAAATTTTTTCAAGGTGACAAGTAAAAATACTTGACAAACCTTTATGTATCAATTATAATTGCATAGTCAAGTAAATTATGCAGAGGAAACACTATGTCAGCAGAAGAAATTTTTGAACAAAGAATGCGTTTAGGCAGACTATTTGATTTATATGGTGGTCTGTTAACAGACAAGCAAAGAAACTGTTTAAATATGTATTTCTATGATGACTTATCCCTGAGTGAGATTTCAGAGGAGCTAGGTGTTTCCAGGCAGGCTGTTCACGACCTTTTGAAGAGAGTAGAGCAGACACTTGAAAAATACGAAGAAAAGCTTGGTCTTTTAGCAAAGAACGATGCAGATAAGGAACAGCTTCGCGCTGTTATAGATTTGATTACCCACCATGATGGTGCTGGTAAAAATGAAGCAGTCAACATTCTTGTTAAGATGTGTGGCGAAGGTAGGTAAAAAGAAACAATGGCATTTGAAAGTTTATCTGAAAGATTACAAAATGCAATAAAGATGTTCCGTGGTGCCGGAAAGCTTACCGAGGAGGATTTAAAGGCTCCTATGCGTGAAGTGCGTATGGCTCTTTTAGAGGCCGACGTAAACTTCAAGGTTGTAAAAGACTTTGTAAGTAAGGTTAAGGAACGTGCTATTGGTGCAGAAGTAAGCGAAAAGCTTAATCCTCATCAACAAATCATTAAGATTGTTAATGAAGAGCTGATTGAGCTTTTAGGCGGTACTCAAAGCAAGCTTGCTGTTGCACAAAAGCCTCCTACAGTAATTATGCTGGTTGGTCTGCAGGGTGCTGGTAAAACCACCACCGCAGGTAAGCTGGCGAATTATCTGAAGGGCAAAAATAAAAAGCCGCTGCTGGTTGCAGGCGACGTTTACCGTCCTGCTGCTATTACTCAGCTTCAGGTTTTAGGTGAAAAGCTTGATGTGCCTGTATTCACCTTAGGTGACAAGGTTTCTCCTGTAGAAATCGCAAAGCAGGCTGTTGAAAAGGCTAAATCCTTGGCTCGCGATACCGTTATTATCGATACCGCAGGCCGCTTACATATTAACGAAGAGCTTATGGACGAGCTCCGCAACATTAAGGATACTGTTACTCCTGATGAAATCCTTCTGGTTGTAGATGCTATGACTGGTCAGGATGCAGTAACTGTAGCAGAATCCTTTAACGAACAGCTTGGCATTGACGGCTTGATCGTTACTAAGCTGGACGGCGATGCTCGCGGCGGTGCAGTTTTATCTGTAAAAGCTGTTACCGGCAAACCTGTTAAGCTTATTGGTATGGGCGAGGATTTGAAGGCTCTTGAGCCCTTCCATCCCGATCGTATGGCTTCCAGAATTTTGGGTATGGGCGATATTCTGACCTTGATTGAAAAGGTTCAGTCTACTACCGACCTGGCAAAAGCTCTGGAAATGGAGAAAAAGCTCCGTAAGGACGAGTTCACATTGGAACAGTTCCTTGAACAAATGCAGCAGGTTAAAAAGCTTGGCTCCTTAGAAACCATTCTGGGTCTTATTCCTGGTATGGGCGGCATTAGCCAAAAGCTTAAGGAAGCAAATGTGGACGAAAAAGAATTTGACCGCATTGAAGCAATTATCCGCTCCATGACTCTTAAAGAGAGACGTAACCCCAGCATTATCAATGGCAGCCGTCGTAAACGTATTGCAATGGGCTGCGGCATGCGTGTTCAGGACGTTAACAAGCTCCTGAAAAACTTCGAAGAAAGCAAGAAGATGATGAAGCGTATGCAGGGTATGGCTAAGTTTGCTCCTAAAGGTGGCTTTAAGCTTCCCTTTGGACATTAATAAAAGAAATCTATTTAGTTATGATATTAATTTAAGGAGGTGAAATTCAACATGGCAGTTAAAATCCGTTTGAAACGTATGGGCTCCAAAAAAGCTCCTTTCTATCGTATTGTTGTTGCTGACGCACGTGCTCCTCGTGATGGCCGCTTCATCGAAAGCATCGGTTACTACGATTCCACCGTACAACCTGCTAACGTAAAAATTGACGAAGCTAAAGCTATTGACTGGATGAGCAAAGGTGCTCAACCTACTGATACCGTTAAAAACCTGTTCAGCAAGGATGGTATCATGAAAAAATTTGCTGAAGCTAAAGCAGCAAAATAATCAGGAGGCGTGATCTACATGAAAGAATTGGTAGAAGTAATGGCCAAGTCTCTTGTAAGCAATCCCTCTGCAGTAGTAGTGGAGGAGGAAACTACCGGTACTACAACGGTACTCCGCCTCCATGTTGCTTCTGAAGACATGGGCAAGGTAATCGGCAAGCAAGGCCGCATCGCTAAAGCCATCAGAACTGTAATGAAAGCAGTTGCAACCCGCGAAAACGTCAAAGTTATTGTTGAGATTGTAGAATAAGGATGGGCTATGCAATGGATAAAATGTTTGTAAGAGTTCCTGTTGCTGTTAAGGCAAAAGTAACTGAAGACTTGAAGTTGAAAATTATTGGAGATCTCCAAAACACTATAAAGAATATGGAGCTTGATCTGGAACAATTTGAGTTCCAAGCTAAAAAAGCTTTGCATCAGGCTGCTAGTGATTTGAGCGTGCTCCCGGCTTTGCGCGAACAAATCGACATGGAAAGAAATAAACGCGTTGCAGCTAAAACTGAAGCAGAAGAAAAGCTGAAACGTGCCCAAGCACTGGAACTTGGTGCTGAAATCGGTCATGGTACCTTAGAGCGTACTGTGGAAATTACCGTTGGTACCGATTTAGACGCACTGATGGGTGCTGAAATCCTCACCGAGGATGGCAAGGTTATTGCTTTCCGCGAATAATCAATGGACAAAGAAATAGTTATTGGTAAAATTGTCGCTCCGCACGGTGTGCGGGGCGATATTCGTATTCTGCCCTCAACAGAAAAGCCGGAGCAGTTTTTAGACTTAGATTATCTGCTGTTGAAGGACGGACGTAAGCTGCACATTCAGAGTGCTCGTTTTCATAAGCGTATGGTGCTTGTTTCCACTAAAGAAATCACCTCAATGAATGAGGCAGAGCTGCTGCGTGATCAGGAGGTTCTTATTAAGGCCGAGGACTTGCCAGAGCTTGACGAAGGACAGTTCTATGTAGCAGACTTAATAGGCATTCCTGTATATGATGAAGCAGGACAGCAAATAGGCACATTTAAGGATGCACTTTCTACTGGCAGCAACGATGTTTATGTTATTGCTGTACCAGGCGCCAAGGATATTCTGCTGCCCGCTTTAAAAATATATGTTAAAGAAATCAATGTAGCAGAAAATCGTATTATTGTGGCTCTGCCTGAATGGGTTGATGAAGAATGAAATTTATATTCATAACACTTTTCCCAGAACAAATTGAACAGGCTGCCAGTCACAGCATTATGCAGCGTGCTGCATCAAAAGGACTTATAGAAATCAGCTGTGTAAATCCCCGAGATTTTACTTACGACAACCATCGTACTGTGGATGATACTCCCTTTGGCGGTGGAGCTGGAATGGTTTTGAAGCCTGAACCTATGGTCGCAGCTATCCGCAAGGCTAAGGAGCAGCTTCCTAATGCCAGAGTTATTGCTATGTGTCCGGGAGGACGCACTCTGAAGCAAAGCATTGTAGAGGAATACGCTCACTGCGGCCAGGATTTTATTTTTGTCTGCGGTCACTATGAAGGCTTCGATGAACGCATCTTTAATTGGGTGGATGAAAAGCTTTCCATTGGCGATTATGTTCTCACTGGCGGCGAAATGCCAGCCCTGATTGTTATGGATGCCATTGCACGCTTTATACCTGGAGTTTTAGGCAAGCTGGTCAGTGCAGAGGACGAATCCTTCAGTAACAATCTGTTGGAGTATCCGCAATATACCCGCCCTGTAAACTTTGAGGGACTTGAGGTTCCTGAGGTTCTTAGAGGCGGTAACCATGCTCTTATCAATGAATGGCGCCTTAAGGAAAGCATCAAGGCTACATATTTTGTACGTCCTGATTTGCTTCCTGAAGAATACAGACGTATGATTGAGTGTGAAAGACTGCCCTACAAAATGAAAAAAGCTCAGCGCCGTTTCTATGATGAGCTGCGTGCTGAAATTTCTGCTGTAAAGGCTGCAAAAGCTGCAGACAGCATAGAAGGGGATGAGGAAAATGCCTAAGCTTTATGTAGGCCTTGTACATTATCCCATCTATAATAAACGTATGGACGTTATCGCCAGTGCTGTTACTAATTTTGATATTCATGATATATCACGTACCTGCAGGACCTATGATATTGCTAAATACTTTATTATTCATCCTTTAGATGTACAGCGTGATATTGTCAAGAAAATCCTTCATTATTGGCAGGAGGGCTACGGAAGGACCTATAATCCTGACCGCAGCGATGCTTTAGACAGGGTTTGCTGGCAGCCGGATATTGAAGCATCCGTTCGTTTTATCGAAGAAGCTGAAGGTAAGCGTCCCTACATTGTCACTACTGACGCTAGAATTTATCCCAACACTGTCTCCTATAAGTTTTTGCGCAACCAGCTGCAGGAGGGGGATAGACCTGTACTACTGCTTTTCGGCACAGGCTTTGGCATTGAAGCCGAAGCTATGAAGAGCTTTGATTATATCCTAGAACCTATTTATGGTGCCTGCGACTATAATCATCTCTGTGTAAGAAGTGCTGTAGCAATTATGCTGGACCGCCTTGTAGGCGAGCCTTGGTGGGAAAAATAAATGTAAATATTTTATCATTTTTACTTGCTTTTGAAGTATCTATATGGTAAAATATCTTTTGTGTAATACGGACGGTCCGCTGTGAAGTTCGCACATGAACGTCTATGATTTAGGAGGAAAAAATGAACATTATTGAAGCATTAGAACAAGAACAACTTCGTTCTGACATCCCTGATTTCAAAGCAGGCGACACCGTAAAAGTATATTGCAAAATCGTCGAGGGTACTCGTGAACGTATCCAGCTGTTTGAAGGCGTAGTAATCGCTCGCAGCGGCTCTGGCGTTCGTGAAAACTTCACCGTTCGTCGTATTTCCTACGGCATCGGCGTAGAGCGTACTTTCCCCGTACATAGCCCCCGTATCGACCACATCGAAGTAGCTCGTCGTGGTATCGTTCGTCGTGCTAAACTGTACTATCTGCGTAACCTGACTGGTAAAGCAGCTCGTATCAGAGAAAAACGCTAATTTAATTCTGTTCATAATGGAAGGGACTGTAGTAATACAGTCCTTTTTATTTTAACAACCAAAATTCAAACACTTATCAAAAGATATACTGACTAAAACATCTTTTTATGCTAAAATAAGAGAGGTTATCTTAAATTTAGAGCATGAGAAAGGAGACTTACCAGTGAGCAATAAAAAAGAAACTTCCTGGCAGGATTCAGCAAGCGACTGGCTCGTTTCTATTATCGTAGCCGTAGCTTTGGCGTTTTGCATTCGTACATTTTTAGTTGAACCATATATGGTAGAGGGTACATCCATGTATCCCACATTAAAACACCACGAACGCTTAGTTGTTGACAAGCTTAGCTTTTTCGTAGGCGAGCCTGAGCGTGGTGAAATCGTAGTTTTCCGTTATCCAAAGGATGAAAGCCGTGATTTTATTAAACGTGTCATCGCAGTAGAGGGCGATACAGTAGAGATGAAGAACGGTAAAGTTTTGGTAAATGGACAACAGCTTAACGAAGGCTATATCTACCTGAATGATCCTAAGGGTCCTAATATGTCTACTTACCGTAAGGCTACTGTTCCTAAGGATACAATTTTCGTTCTTGGTGACAACAGAAATAACTCTGAGGACAGCCGTTTTGCCGATGTAGGCTTTGTACCCCTTGATTTAGTTAAGGGTCGTGCGGTACTGGCCTTCTGGCCTTTGAGTGACTTCCGTGTACTTCATGCGGATACAGGTATGAGCAAATGATTACAGATTTAAAAATTCAATGGTTCCCTGGCCATATGACTAAAGCCAAGAGAATGATGGAAAGCCAGATTAAATTGGTTGATGTAGTTGTAGAAATGCTGGATGCACGTATTCCTCGCTCCAGTACAAACCCTATGCTGCAAACAATTCTCGGTGCTAAACCAAAGGTTATAGCCTTAAACAAAATTGATATGGCAGATAATGCCAAGACAGAGCTGTGGCTGGAAAAGCTGAAGAACAGCGGTCATCCTGTTTGTAAGGTGGACTGTTCTACAGGCAAGGGCGTAAAACAGCTTATTGCTGCTGTACAGCAGGCAGCGAAGCCAGTAATTGACAAATGGCTGAAAAAAGGCGTGCGTAACCGTCCTGTACGCGTTATGATTGTTGGTATTCCCAATGTCGGCAAGTCTACCCTGATTAACCGTCTTGTGGGCAAAACAAAGGTTGTAGCTGCTGATAAGCCTGGTGTTACACGTGGTCAGCAATGGATTACTATTGCTAAAGGCTTAGAGCTTTTAGACACTCCTGGTGTACTTTGGCCTAAGTTTGAAGATCCGGAGGTTGGTCTTAGTCTGGCTGCCACAGGTGCTATCAAAGAGGAAGTATTCGACAGAGAACAAGCTGTTGAACTGCTCATAGACTTTTTAATGCATAACTATCCCGATGAATTGGCAAATAAATACGCTGTTGAAATTGAGAAGACGGACGATAATCGAGCTGTAATGGCTAAAATCGCTCACTCTCGCGGCTGTTTAAAAGCCGGTGGTTTGCTGGACATTGACAAGGTTGTTCAGCTTGTCCTAAGAGATTTCCGCTCTGGACGCCTGGGACGTTTTACATTGGACGAGCCCTAATAAAATTGTCAGAAACCGCCGTTACGGCGGTTTTTTTATAGTATGAAGTAGATATTAAAAGAAGTAAAAATACGCACCGAAAGTGCAGAAAGGAGAAAAGCAGATGAAGATAAATGAAGTAAAAGAGCTATTACAGGACTCTCCAACAAAAGAACAGCTCCAAGAGTTGTCATTAGATGAAAGAGCTGGCGTAAAAAAGCTGCTTGCAGCTTACTATAAACGTTTGGAAAAAGAAGCTGAAGAGAAGATTCGTTTCCAAAAGATGCTAACCTTTGAAAAACGTCTTTATAATGAAGGCTCGCAATATATTGCAGGCGTAGATGAGGCTGGCCGTGGCCCCTTGGCAGGACCGCTGGTAATTGCAGCCGTTATACTGCCACAGGAAGTATTTATTAGTGGCCTTAATGATTCCAAGCAGATTTCTCACAAGAAACGCGAACAACTATTTAATGAAATTTTAGCAAAGGCTATAGCCATTAAAGTAAATATTGTCAGCGTAAGTAATATAGACGACCTTAATATCTATGGTGCAACTCAGCAGGGAATGAAAGAGGTTATAGAAAACCTGAGCATTCAGCCTGACGTTGCCCTTATTGATGCTATGCCAGTACAATCTGATAAGATTAGAACCTTATCAATCGTCCATGGAGATGCTTTAAGTGCATCTATTGCAGCGGCGTCTATTATTGCTAAGGTTACTCGTGACCGTATTATGGAGCGAATTGATGGAATCCATCCTGAATACGGCTTTGCTGGTAACAAAGGTTATGGCAGCGGAGCTCATATGCAGGCCTTAATGTCTAAAGGCGCTACCTGTTGGCACAGACGCAGCTTTGAGCCTGTTAAAAGCATGGAGTTGGATCCTGTAGCTCACGAGGATAATATTCTCTATTCACCTTTGCTGGATGAATATGAGTACCCGGTCAACAGATAACCTTGGATATTTCGGCGAGAATCTAGCCTGCTATTACTTAAAAAAGCAGGGCTATAAAATTATAGCTCGCAATTTTCGCTGTAGGCGCTATGGTGAAATCGATATCATAGCATCTAAAAATGAAGTATTAGTGTTTATAGAAGTAAAAACGAGAAGCTCCTCATTATATGGACAACCTATGGAGGCCGTCACAACAGTAAAACAAAATAAAATATACCGATGTGCTCAATATTTTATGCAGCTTAAGGGTATTATACATTGCATGCCTATACTCTCATTTGACGTAATAGAGGTTTTTACAAAAGGTATGATGGTAAAAGCTCTCAAGCATTATCCACATTGTTTTTAAATTAGGAGTGATAAAATGTTTGCACAAGTATTTGGAGAAACAATCCAAGGTATAGATGGTATTTTAGTTTCTGTTGAAGTAGATGTCTCTAATGGATTGCCTGCTTTCGATATCGTAGGTCTGCCAACCCTTGCAGTACGCGAATCACGCGAAAGAGTAAAGGCAGCACTGCGTAATTCAAATATTTCCTATCCAATGACAAGAATCACTGTCAACCTCGCGCCGGCCGACCAAAAGAAGGAAGGCTCTGGCCTTGATTTACCCATAGCCGTAGGAATTATGGTCAGCGCCCATCACATAGAGCAGGCGGTAACTAAGGGCAAAACCTTTATAGGAGAATTATCCTTAGATGGTGGTATTCGCAAGGTTACCGGCGTTCTGCCCATGATTATTGATGCCAAAAGATGCGGTGCTAAAGAAGTCTTTATTCCTGAAGACAACGCACCTGAAGGCAAGCTTGTCTCAGGCATAGAGGTTTACACACCTGAAAACCTGGACCAACTACTAAAGCATCTGCGTGGTTACGAAAAGCTGGCGCCTTTACCAAAGGAAAAGATAATCTGCAATAAAAATGTGCAATATCATGAAGATTTTGCTGATGTTAAAGGACAGCTTGTAGCACGCAGAGCCTTAGAAATTGCGGCTGCTGGTGGACATAGCGTGCTTATGGTAGGTGCTCCAGGTTGCGGTAAGACTATGCTTGCCCGCAGACTACCAAGCATACTACCAGCCATGACAGAAGCTGAGGCTCTTGAGGTAACTAAGATCTATAGCGTTTGCGGAGAGCTTCCACCTGGTGAAACTATTAGGCTGGAACGACCATTCAGAAGTCCTCATCACAGCATTTCTGGAAGTGCACTTCTTGGTGGTGGTTCCATACCTCGTCCCGGAGAAGTAACACTTAGCCATAATGGCGTACTTTTTCTCGATGAGCTGCCAGAATTTGAACGCAATACGCTGGAAATGCTGCGTCAGCCTCTTGAAGACGGAGTAGTTAATATTTCAAGAGTCCGTGCAAATATGTGTTTTCCATCACGGTTTAACCTTGTCTGCGCCGCCAATCCGTGTCCCTGTGGCTATTTAGGTGATACAATTCAGCGCTGTTCCTGTAAGTCTAGAGAAATAGAAGCCTATCATCGCAAGATTTCTGGCCCCTTACTTGATCGTATGGATATGCAGATAAACCTCGTACGAGTTGAATACAACGACCTTAAAGAGAAGCGAAAGGGAGAGTGCTCAGCAACAATAAGAGCCAGAGTTACGGCTGCCCGTAAAATTCAGCTTAAGCGATTTAAGGGTACTAATATCTTCTGTAATGCTCAGATGGGAAGGCGAGAGGTTGTAGAATATTGTGCGCTAGATGCAGAAGCGCAAATGCTTATGGAAAAATACTTTGCTGCCCTACATTTAAGTGCTCGCAGTCACGACCGCATCCTTAAGGTAGCTCGCACTATTGCAGACTTAGCAGGAGAGGAGAACATTACCTCTAAGCATTTGGCTGAGGCTATTCAGTTGAGGACAAGTATAAATAAAATGCAATGAATGACTCAATCAACTATTTTACATCTCCTGAAGATAGAATAACTAGAGCATTATTTGAAAATGGTATCAAACATCGCTCAGTATTCGACCATATATCAACCTGGTAACTTTCTTATAAACAAAAGGATGCAGAACCTAATCCCAGCGTTCTGTATCCTTTTTATATGTATCTATATTGCAAACAATCGTCTACAGAACTCCCATTGTTTTATAATTAAAAAGCAAAAGCCCCTTTTATTTTGTATACATCTTTGATATAATCAATAATTATATACACTTAAGGAGGTTGCCATGTTCACATTAAAAAATGGTGATGGTATAGTCTGGCCATTTAATAAACGTATTGCAGTAATGGTCACCTTTGATTTTGACGCTGAACTTTTACGCCAATCAGTTATTGGCAAAAGAAATATAGGATTTTCTGACCGCAGCAGAGGACAATATGGACCTTATGAGGGTCTTAAACGCTGCTTAGATATGCTGGAACGACAGAATCTGAAAACGACCTTTTTTATTCCCGGACGTATTGCAGAGCTTTATCCTGAGCATGTAAAACAAATAGCTGATGCAGGTCACGAGCTGGCATATCATGGATATATGCACGAAGCAGAGGTTGATATGCCTGCTGCAGAAGAAGAAGCAAATATGGAAAAAAGCGAAAAACTCCTGCAAAGCTTTGCTAACCAAAAAATTGTGGGCTATCGTGGTCCCTTAGATTTGCTTCCTAACTGTGCACTTTCCTTAATGGAGAAGCGTAACTATCTTTATTGCTCTACTCTTAAGGACTGTGACTGGGCCTATGTGCACGAGGATTATCCAATAGTTGAGCTTCCTACTGAACCAAGCTTAGATGATTTTTCCTTCTTTTATTTCTCCTATGCTGACGAAGCTACTATAACCTGCAGTTATCCTGTAGACTATGTTTACGATATTTGGAAGGATAATTTTGATGAACTGGCAAATGAGGGAGACAAGGTCTTTGTTCTTAAGCTTCATCCGCAGCTTATAGGTAGGTCCAGCCGAGTACGTATGCTGGAACGCTTTATAGCCTATATGAAAGCCAATGGAGCGTGGATAGCTTCCTGTCAAGAAGTTGCAGAATATGTTAAGGAATATTACAAAGCAAAAGGAGGTAATGCCTGATGCATTGGAACTGGCCTGACAAAAAACGCATTGCATTATGTCTTTCCTTTGATATAGATGCAGAAACCCTGTGGCTTACGCGTAATGATATAAATGCTAGACATCTTGTTCACCTTTCTCGCGGCTTATATGCTACAAAGCAAGCTTTGCCGAGAATTTTAAATATGCTTGATGAAGAACAGCTTAAGGCTACATTCTTTACAACAGCGTATACTGCAGAAATTCATCCGGAAATCATCAAATATATTGCTGATCAGGGGCATGAGATTGGTTATCATGGCTATATGCACGAGGTAAAGGATACCTATGACGAGGAAAACGCATTGATGGATAAGGTGGATAATATCATCCGCAGTCTTACAGGAAAACGCTCCGTAGGTGTACGTATGCCTGACGGAATTATCCATGATTTTCATAAACAGCTTTGGCTTGACCGAGGAATCATCTATTCTTCCAACTGGCGTAATAACGATGGTCCCTTTTTATTGGAAATAGATGGCAAAGAAATTCCTATTGTTGAGCTCCCTAAGGATGGTATTGTAGACGATACATCTTATAATATGTATACGTTGCAGCATCCCGAACATTATTATCTCCGCAGCGGCAGAGAAATGGTACAAATCTGGAAGGACGAGCTTGACGGTTTAGCAGATGAAGGACGGATGCTTAATTTTGTTATGCATCCTCAATTTATTGGTCGTCCTGGTTATCTTAGAGCTCTGCGTGACTTTATCCATTATGCAAAAGAAAACGGTGCTTGGATTGCAACAGATGAGCAGGTAGCAAAGCATGTATTAGCCCAATGTGGGTATAATATAGAAGTTAAATATTAATTAAAGAAGAGGGGTAGTATTATGAAAAAATTTATGATGAAGGCTATGCTGGCGATTATGGCAACTGCTATGTTGTCCATGATGCTTTTTGGCTGCGGCAGCGATAAAAAAGAAACAGCTCAGGCAGACAACAAATGGGTTATTGCTATTAACTCTACATTTCCTCCTTTTGAATCCGTAAAAGAGGGAACCAAGGATTATCAAGGCATTGATATTGATATCGCTAATTACTTGGCTAAAAAAATGGGTAAACAGGTTGAATTTACAGATATGAAATTTGCTTCTTTAGTACCTACACTTCAAAGTGGTCGTGCAAATATCATTATTTCTGCAATTTCTCCTACTGAAGAACGTAAGCAGGTTGTAGATTTCTCTGATCCTTACTATTTCCCCATGAAGGCTATTATCTGCAAAAAGGGTGCTAACTATAATACCCTTGATAGCCTTAAAGGCCACAAAGCAGGTGCGTCTATGGGTACAACCTTTGCTAACGACTTAAAGGCTGTTGACGGTATTGAAGTTGTAGAGCTGGATACTACTCCTCTCGTTGTACAGGACATTAAAAACGGTCGTCTGGCAGCAGGTCTCTTTGATTCTTCCCAAGCTGCTGTATTCATCAAAAATAACTCCGACTTAGAGCTCCACGTAGTACAAGCTCCTGTTCTGATGGCAGACACCTTTGCTATTGCACTGCCTAAAGGCTCCCCGGATAAAGCTAAAATCGATGCTTTACTGAAGGAAATGCGTACTAATGGCGAGCTGCATAAGATCCTGGCTGCTCATCTTGGCGAAGATGCTGCTAACCAATATGAAGCTGCTATTGCTAATTTAGATATTGCTAAACTGTAAGAGGAGTGCTGATTAAATGTTAGATTTTGTAGTTTTAGAGCCATATTTTCCGCTTTTAGCTGCTTCTATATGGATTACTCTGAAATTTACCTTTTTCTCAACAATTCTAGGCTTTTTAGGCGGTTTCATTCTAGCCCTAATTACGCTTTCTAAAAATAAGTTCTTTGTTTTTATGGCAAAGGCATATATCTCTGTTTTCCGTGGTACACCGCTTCTGGTTCAATTAATGCTGATTTATTTTGCAACACCTCAGCTTACAAACTATACTATTACTGCTCTTGAAGCAGGCGTACTTTCCTTCGGTTTAAACTCTGCAGCCTACATTTCTGAAGCTTTGCGTGGTGGTATCCTTGCTGTTGATAAGGGACAGTGGGAGGGAGCTATGTCCTTAGGTGTACCTAAACATCGTTTTTTATTAGACATTATATTTCCTCAGGCCATTAAAAACGCTCTGCCTTCCTTAGTTAACGAAAGTATTATGCTTCTTAAGGATTCCAGCCTTGTTTCTGTTATTGGCGTTGCCGATACACTGCGTTGGGCAGACTTAATTCAGGCTAAAACCTTTAGAGCCTTTGAGGCATTCATTGTTGCTGCTGCTGTATATTACGTACTAGTTATGGCACTTAACTATTTAGGCTCAATCTTAGAAAAGAAGGTACGCGTAAGTGATTGAAATTAAGCATCTATCTAAAAGCTTTGGAGATTTACAGGTATTAAAGGATGTTTCCCTCACCATTAACAAGGGCGAGGTTGTAACAATCATTGGTTCCTCCGGTTCTGGCAAATCAACTCTTTTACGCTGTATTAACCTCTTAGAGCAGCCTACAGGTGGCTCTATTATGTTTGAAGGCGTAGATATAGTAAACTCCAAAATCAAAATTGAAGACATCCGTAAGAACGCCTGCATGGTATTTCAGCACTTCAACCTTTTTGCTAATATGACTGTTTTGGAAAATATGATTTACGCTCCTCGCGTAGTTAACGGTTTATCCAAATCAGAAGCTACTCAAAAGGCGATGCAACTGCTGGCCAAGGTTAATTTACAGGACAAGGCTAATGAATACCCCAGTCGTCTGAGCGGTGGTCAGAAACAGCGTGTAGCCATTGCGAGAGCACTCTGTATGGAGCCCAAGGTTCTTCTTCTTGATGAACCTACTTCTGCATTAGACCCGGAAATGGTCAAAGAGGTTCTTGATGTTATCAAACAGCTGGCCAACACTGGTATTACTATGGTATTAGTTACACATGAAATGGGTTTTGCCAAAGACGTCTCTGATACAGTACATTTCATGGATGGTGGTTATATTATCGAAAGCGGTTCTCCCGACCAAGTATTTAACCATCCTTCAACAGAACGTGCTAAAAAGTTTTTGTCATCCATACTTGTGTAACCATAGGTAAAGCATCGTGAAAATTTTTATTATCAATCCAGACTATGGCGTGACCAAAGAACAAATGGCATATCGCTGCAGTATATTGCAAAATTATGTTGGCAATGATGTAGAGCTATATATGGAATGCCTGACCAAAAATCATATTGAAATTGACTCTGCTTTAGATGCTGCCCTTGCAGCTCCTGAAATCATATCTATGGCCTGCACAGCACAGCAGCAAGGCTTTGACGCAGTTGTTCTTTACTGCTTTAGTGATCCTGCTATTGATGCCTGCAGAGAGCTTTTAGCGATACCTGTGATTGGTGCAGGGCAAGCTGCTTGCCTGCAGGCTCCGCTTATCAGCAGACAATCAGGTCTTTTATTGGCTAACACTGGGCGTTTGGCCGAAAAACAGCTCTATGTAGAGCAATGCGGAGTCGCTCCAGGCCGCATTTCAGCTATTGGCGGAATTGATGAAGCAGGTATTGATTTTTGGCAGCAAAGAGAGCTTACCTTAGAATTACTTGCCAAAGCTGGAAAACAGCTTATGGCCAAACATAATGTTCAGGCACTTATTTTAGGATGTTTATCCTTTCTAGGTCTAGCAGGCCCCTTAAGCAAACGCTTGGGTGTACCTGTAATAGATCCTGCAATAGCTGCAGTAACAGCGGCTGAAGCCATTGTTAAGCAGGGATTGTGTACAAGCCGTAAGGCCTATCCTCAGCCACCAGAAAGAAAACGCATGTGGAGTGGAGGAGAGCTATAACAGCTTAAATTCTAAAATTATATATTACACACTAAAAAAGCCATCTATGACGTGATATGTACCCTCTTTACTGGACAAAACCAGTAAGGAGGGTATTTTTATGCGC
>ENA-ORPF01000145-ORPF01000145.1-human-gut-metagenome-genome-assembly--contig:-NODE-145-length-73471-cov-8.023183_pt1 | contig 73471 bp, 70 predicted proteins | sample MGYA00242140_ERZ509070 | MGnify/ENA primary metagenome ERZ509070 (study PRJEB26280, sample SAMEA2338713) | human gut metagenome | biome: human gut; feature: human-associated habitat; material: faeces... | reverse complement strand
ATAGCCGTGGGCAGGCCAATATAGCCCAAACCCATGAAACATGCTTTCATAAGAATTATGTATTATTTTTTAAGTAAGATATTAGGCAGATCAAGAATGGTCCAACAACGATCAACCTATTGTATAAGAAAGTTTCTTCACAAAATGAATACGAATTGTCTTAGATAGGTGAAAACGGTTATACGTAAATGACACTTGATCTTCTACAATCTCGACAGAGGATGCGCCGGCCACTCTTATCGCTGCGATATTCGTCACGATCTCAGTCCGTGAACAAGACATGATCTCCACATCCGGAGCCAGATGGATCAAGCTTACGGCTTTCACGCCAGTTGAGACAGAGTCCTCTATCCTAAAACGATCCTTATCGATCATAAATCTTCGATGATGCTTACCCAAGGAACCAAAGCCATCATGCCAAGCCTCCACCTCATTCGGAGAATCTTTGAGAAGCGTCACCCTTGCCCGTCTCCCCACACGAAAGCCACCCCATACCTCGCTAGAGTTCTTATCCCCTATCATCACCGTATTATGGGCCGCCGTGCCACGCTCGTATTGCCTACGGGCTGTCTTATCATACGTAGAAATTCCGGTATCTATAACGAAAAGCTTACCCCCTATCCGCAACTCATAATTGAACGTATCCGCATGCGAATGGCCGGGTTGGTAAGAGGCCCTTATGTCTCCAACATCCACGATAGCCTCCCAATGACCCGCCATCAATTTTCGATAGCCACACGCTCCCATCGGAAGCTTTTCCCAATCCATATCCAATCGCTTAGCGTATGCAAACAATTGAGCCGGAGAAGGCGCGATTCCCTCAGCGGAATCATTCAGGAGAGGTATCGTATTATCTTTATAAACGACAGAGGCTAAATGTCCCAACATGCTACTAGCCTTCTCCCGTAAGCGTTCATTCAGACCTTCCTGCCCTATAAACCGCAAATTATTCATAGAGACATTATAGCAATCCAGCAACCGATCCAATAATATACAATGATACATCGGGGATTGCTCGTAATGAGCGCCATCCGGAAGGAGTTGCTCTTCCAGTTCCCGCAACAATAAACCTTTCGCTTTTTGATAGATCGACTCATCCTTAAAATAAAGCCCGGCCCATAACAAGGAGAAAGCGTCTTCCAATAAGTGATTCCCTAAAAGATGATATTCCAGATTATCCAGTAAGATTTGATATTGGGCATACAAGGAGGGGTCCCATTCTCGCTTATTCTCTGCCGGAATATAAGGATGATATCTCGACAGGAACTTGATCCAATTGATACCTCGTAAAGCGATCGGATAAGGTTCCAGACCATTCCTATTCCCCTCTATCTCATCGACAAACTTATCGATCCAGCAAACGGCCTGTTCGAAAGATATGGTTTCTTGATGAAGGTAGTCCATATAATTTAGATTATAGGACCATAATTTGCCAAAACTCTCATCGTTCCATCCTTGGAAGGCGGATTCCTTACCTAAGAACGAGAAACGTCCCGTAACACTATCCAAAGATGGATATTTTGGGATGAATGGGTTTAAAGACAATGGACACCCTGTTCTTGGTAAAAAGAGCGCATATCGAAAATTCATATATTTCCGGATATATGCCCGTAGCCTATACCAGACTTGATAACGAACTTGGCGAGGTCTCAAGTTCCGAAGAGTAGAATAATATAACAAGATATGCATGGAGTATACAGAAAAAAAGAGTTATCACTTTCGCTTCACATCCAATTCATAATATCTCTTCCTACGATCTGACTCTATTATTCTCATAGGATTTCCAAATACTGTTGAATTATCAGGAACATCTTTATCAACAACACTACCTGCACCTATTATTACATTATTTCCAATAGTAATTTCACCAAAAACAACTGAATTTGCACCTATATAAACATCATTTCCTATCACAGGAATTTTTCATCACGAAATTTTCTCCCTATGGTTACATTTTGCGCAATAACACAATTATTACCTATTTTAGTATCATTATGAATAACTACTCCTATTCCCCCATAGCCACATTTAAAATTTTCACCTATTTCCGCCGATGAAGGAATCCATCCTCCAAATAAGACACGATTCAAATAAGAAATAGATTTTGCGACTTTTACAAAACCACACTTATGAAAAAAATGTCCTATACGATACAACTTAACAGTAATCATATTTATAAAGATTTAAAAGGTCCTTCCCGATATAAATCAAATAATTTATTATTGTTTATAGCATCCACGACCTGGACAAAACGAGAGCATACATTCTCTGGAGACCATTCTTGTATACTATCCAACGACATATATTTTAAGCGTTTTAATTCTATTGGATTATCAATAAGATATAAAAGTTTCTCTTCTATTTCATCAACATCATTACGATATAAAACCAAGCCGTTAACTTTATCTTTTATCATAGTCTTTATACTACCGGCTTGATTACTTCCTATTATAGCACAACCTTCAGCCATAGCCTCATTAACAACAACTCCCCAACCTTCTGTTCCACTACTAGATAACACATACACATCAGCTTGATTCATTAAAGAACGCACCTTTTTTGTTGGAAGAAAATCTTGATGAGTTATGACATCCTCATAACAAGATATAAGTTTCAATACTTTTTTTTCACATTCTCCCTTGCCGACAAGCGTTAAATGAATATCTGATCTAATTTTAGATACTCGAATAAAAGCTTGTACTAAATTTTCCACTTTTTTCCAAGCCAACATCCTACCACACCAAAGGATATTGATTTTACCTTGAGGTAACAAATATTCAGTTGTCGGATTTTGTTGTATAGAAGTAACATATCCAAAATTAAACATTCTCATCGGACACACCCCAATAGTTCTAAAATCAGCTGCAGCATATTCCCCTTGTGATAAGTAAAAAAAACAGGGAGATTTTGACATTCGATAGAACTCATACCATAATTTCAGCATATAAGGTCTTAACAAACGAATTTTTCCATAAGGAGGCTTAAACCAACGTTCCGAAAAATAGAATGTTATTTTATCTTTAGCTAAACGCTCTTTCATCTGTGGATAAAAATTATAGTCGTGACATAAAACAATATCCGCTTCTATAAACAATGAATTAAAAAGAGTTCTATTTTTCGTAATATCTATAATCCACTTTTCTTCAAATTCAGGAAAACACATCATTTTTCTTCGTTGCTCATAAGTTTCTAATGCAGCATACCATACATTATCTGGAAATATTTCATAAAGTTCCTTAACAAAATAGGCCTGATGATGATTCACAACCGATGACACATATAATATCTTCATACTCTTAAGATAATAAATGATAGATCCATACACTTACAATAATTTTTTATTCGAAAACAAAGACTTACAAATACGCCTATTAAGTAATTGTTTCATGACAAAATAAAGAACATAACCATAACAAAATAGAGGTATAACAGCAGCTAAACTAGAACGAGGAAGAATCATACATTTCATAAATATAAACACAGATATAAAAAGATAAAATGAATACTTTGCAGATAAATTATCTAATAACGCAAGCATAACACCTACCAATAAAGACAATATTACAAACAATATAGGATTACCTTGACAAGACAACAAATAAAGATCAGAAAGCACAGTCCATCCAAGCCCAAATCCCTCATTAAAAAGACTTGGATTCAACTCATGACACAAATGATATGAAAATGAAATATCTTGAGGAAGCATACTATTTCCAAACAATCCCCAAAACCATGTAGCTCCAGGAATGAATGTCTGAAAATATGCAATTGCTGGATAACTATCAATTAAACGAGATGCATCAAAAACCATTAAAGAAACTCCATTTTGATAAAAGAAAAAAACGACAGTATCAAATACATCAGTAAAAGAGTAAGAAGACAAATCAAACTCCTCTACTCTTATTGAATAAGAAAATAAATATAACAAAATAATCAATGATAGAAAAGAATATACTATAAGTTTTTTAATATTCACCTTATGTTCTAATGAATAAACCCAAATTAGGAACAAAAACAAAGAAGCCATAGCAGTGCGTGTTCCTATAAACAAATCAACAAGAGAATTTACAAAAAAAAGAACTAGATATTTTTTCTTTAAAGAAACATCTCCAAATACAATCGAGATAGAAAGAAAAAAATAGATTATCACATCCATAAACTTACCACCTGGAGAATACTCTTCTACTTGATCCATAAAAAGAGACAAATACCCACCTGACAAAGCGACAACTAGTGTAGAATAAGCATGTTTCAAAATCAATATACAAAACAAAGGAAACAACAAACTTGATACACGTCTTATTTTCAAGCTAAAAATAGCAGAAGAACTTAAGACTATCATAGGTTTAATCATTCTACATATATATAAGCAATATCCTAATGTAGAAAAAACAACAAAAGCAATAACATATAAAAACAAATCTCTCTTTCTTAAATATCCAACACTATAATCATAAAATGACGTAGGAGAAAACACATCTCCTTCATACCCTAATACATTTGCAATAAATCGTCCTCCTATAAACACAGAAAAAGACAACATAAACATAATAAATATTCCTATTTTATTATGAGAATAAAACCAAATAGATATGATTGATAATAATAAAACAGCAATATATAAAAAAGAGAATAACTTATCAGATATATTATCACTTAAATATACAAATGCCAAAAGAGAGAGAGAAACAAGCATATATAGAATAAGTCTAGTCCATCTTTTTATAGCAAAACTACGCAGACATGAATAGATCATTTTTATTATATTACCAACAATTATTACTCAAAATCTTCATCATACAATGGTCTAGCACCATGTGTAAATCCTCCGCTATCTGCATATCATCAATAGGAATATGTACGTTGTGTTGGACCATTTCTATCAACTGACCCCCACTATACCCGGTCAAGCCCACTGTTACGCCTCCATTTTCATTCGCATAATCTATCGCTTTCAACACATTCATGGAATTACCCGACCCAGAAATTCCAATCACAATATCTCCCTTTTGATAGAAGTTCTTCAATTGCTCAACGAAAATATCCTCAAAAGACAAATCATTGGCATAGGCCATCAAAGAGGGGATGTTATCGTTCAAACAAATGAACTTGAACTTCTTATCTTGGTTCATTGAAATGCCTTTATTAAAGTCACACACATAATGGGAGGCCGTAGCAGATGAACCACCATTGCCCATTATGAAAATCTGTTTCCCTGACTCTTTGGCATCTACCAACACATTCATCAAGTCACTTAAATCCGATTTACTAATCTTATCGATCGTAACCTTAAGTCTATCGAAATAAGCGGTTATCTCTTGCGTATAATCCATCATATTAATCACTGAATTTATCTCCTACATAAATTATCTTTGATCCAAAATCATCGAAATGAAAACTCATCTCATTCATTCCCTTCATCCGTGCCCTAAAAGCATCCTGTCTCTCCTTCGGACAATAGAAAAGGATAAAGCCCGCACCTCCGGCACCCAACAACTTACCGCCCAAGGCTCCGGCACGAATGCCCCTATCATACATCTCATCTACCACACCCGTTGAGATACCTGAAGTCAATGACTTCTTCATCAACCATCCCTCATGCAGGATACGTCCAAAATCATCAAGCAGATTACTCTCTAGAGAGGAACGAAGTTGATAGGCTAATTGAACCATCTCTTTTTGAGTCTTAAACTTTCTAACGTCACTAATCGCCGCTGATTGGCTTTCCAGAATAGCATTGGCAGAATGCTCTCCTCCCACAAATACCATTAACAGATTATCCTCCAACTCCTTTTTCTTACTGGGATCCATGATTATCTTCTCCACGTTTACCGTTTCATCCTCATAAAAACTTATGAAATTAAGGCCTCCACAAGCAGCCGCATATTGATCCTGTTTTCCGATAGGCGAACCGACCTTATAAATCTCCACATCACAAGCTAGCTGCCCCAACTTCTCACCGCTGGTCGCTTTTCCCAAATAAGCCCGAACCGCATTCAACAGACCTACCGTAAAAGCAGAGCTAGATCCCAGGCCGGTTCCCGACGGGATATCCGCTATGGAGTTTAGGTCTACACCACTGAGCTGATACATTTTCAATACTTCTCGAAATATAGGATGATGGATATCATCTATACAATCAACTAATTCCGTCTTAGAATATTTCAATTGAATTTTCTTCTGATCAAAGAATGGATGGATAGCTATATACATGTATTTGTCTATAGAGGTACTCAATACAGCCCCCGTCGTTCGATGATAAAACGATGAGAGGTCAGAGCCTCCACCCGCAAATGAGATGCGAAAAGGGGTTCTCGATATAATCATTACAATACGTTTATTTAGATAATTGTTTTCAAAGCGTCTAACAGAGCGTAAGGTTTGTTCATCTCTATTTGGATAGATGCTTTACAACCCGCGTTCTCTCCTGCTTGCACATCACTGGAACGGTCACCTATCATATAGGATTGGCCCATGTCTATATTCCAATCCTTAGCTGCCTGAAACAACATTCCGGGAGCAGGTTTCCTACAAGCGCATTTTATCTTGTACTCCTTCCGTTCCTCCGGATAGCCAGCGTCAGGATGATGCGGACAATAATAGATAGCATTCAAATAGGCCCGCTCATGCCCTAACAAAGTCGCCAACTTTGCATGGATATAATCCAACTCTTCCAAATTGCAAAGATTACGAGCTATCACCGGCTGATTGGTCACAACGATCGCCAAATACCCTTTTTGATTAATATAACGAATGGCTTCTCCAACTCCTTCAATAAGTTCCACTTGCTCAGGTTTACAGAGTAGGTTCACCTCTTTAGAGATAACCCCATCACGATCCAAAAATATGGCAGGCCGTGTATATTTCCTATTCAAGCGACCCACCTTCCCGCTCGTCACATCATCGCATACGGAATAATAACGATCGGGAGTACCCATATCCTTGATGTATTCGAAAGACACGTAGCCAAACAAGTTCATCCCTTTATTCAAACAAGCGGGAAGTACATGCTTCTCTATGTGCGACTTCGTTCCTATCTCTATCTGCTCCAAAACCTTCGGAGAGAAGACAAACAGTGCGGCATTCACCATATTATGGCTCACGAAATCATCAGCATGAGGCTTGTTACAAAAACGTAACACACGTCCACTTGAATCCAGTTCAACAATATCAGAGTCATAAGGATGATCATTCGGATGAAGGAAAAGAGTAGCATCCGCCCGCTTGCTCTTATGGTAATTGAGCATAGCATCCATATCAAAGTCCATCACCGTATCTCCATAAAAGACAAAGAAATCTTCCGTTAACTTATCTCTCAATAAGCCCAAAGCACCGGCCGTACCCAAAGGTCTCTCCTCTATAAAATACTCAATGCTCACACCCCACTGACAGCCATCCCCAAAATACTGCTCTATCTGATCACCCATGTGACCGATAATAAACAAGAAGTCCGTATAACCATAACGTTTAGCCATCTCAATCTCGTACTCCAAAATAGGCTTACCTGCGACAGGAATCATTGCCTTGGGAATTTCACTATTCACCGATGCGATACGAGTACCTTGACCACCCGCTATTACAACCACCTTCATTTTCCTAAAGCTTTTTGAATGGCTAATCTTACAGATTCATTAGACGTATAAGCCGCTTTCCAGCCTAACGTATTTACTTTGGTCAAGTCGTAACGGAACTCGGGCACGTCACCAACCCATCCACGATCACCTCCGCTATATTTGATCTTAGCGTTCAAGCCCATCTCCTCAATCACCATAGCAGCTATTTCTTTCACCTTCGTCCGGCTATCAGATCCCAACATATATACGTTATAAGCATCAGAGGCATGGTCTATCACGTAAAGAATACCTTCCACCAAGTCTTTCACATACACATAAGGCTTATACTGCTCGCCATTGCCCAACACTTCTAACTCAGCCGGATTCTTCCGTAGCTTATGGATAAAATCATAAATCACACCATGAGTGAAGCGCTCACCTACCACATTAGGGAAACGAGTGATCCAAGTCTGAATATGATAGGCGAAGCTAAATGCACTAATAAATGCCTCGCTCGCCAACTTACCCGCACCATAATTAGACACAGGACACAAAGGGCCATAATTCTCATTTAAAATATCACTCGTCTCACCATAAATGGCAGAAGTAGATGCAAAAAAGAACTTTTTTATCCCAAACTCTTTCAAATACCGAAGCACATGGAAAGTCGTGTTAAATGTTAGGTCATAGTCCACCTGCGGATCTTTTCCTCCTTTTTGAATATCGGAGTTAGCCGCTAAATGATATACCATATCAAACTTTCTATCCTTAAATATATCTCTCATCGCCTCTGTATGAAGCAAGTCTTCCTCGATAAACTCAAAACCGACTTTCCCTAAAAGGTGAGATATGTTTTCTTTCCTTCCCAGTACCAAATTATCTACCACCGTAAGGTTATGACCTCTTTCCATAAGAGCGTCACAAAGATGGGAACCTATAAAACCGGCACCACCCGTAATTAAAATTTTCATAATTGAAAGTATTTATATTTATACCGTCTTTTTACTACATACAACATTCCCCACAAACTCATGCGATGGCAAAGCAACATCAACCTAAAATGAAAAGGTAAATCTATCAAAAAAGAGACTCTATTCAACAACAGGTTGATATCTTCACCCTGTTCTTTATTCACAAAGTGGTTTTGAAGATAAAAGCCTAATGCTCCAAAAAACACAGACAGTGCTCTTTTTGTAAAATAACTCCGCATTCTCTCCTCCTTTACCCTACAATCAAAGAAATCCAATAAGGAATTAGCGACAAACAGACTATCTTTCAATTTTTTATTTCCAAATATCTGTTGCGCTAATGAACCTGATCGAATTCGATAGAAATAGAAGGGAACATCCGTCACACAAACCTTTTGAGCCAAGTACAATGCACGTGGAGTTAATTCATTATCTTCGAAATAAATTCCAGTTTTAAACTCAAGTTGATTTTCTAGCCAAAAAGCTCGTTTATAAATATTCAGCCAGACCATAGGAAAAGACAAATATCGTAATAAATAATCCTCCCCCTTAAATATCCCTTGTGCAGTAAAAACAAGTTGGTTGTTTCGTTGCTCTAGATCTTTACCATTTTCATCTACATACTTAAAAGCTCCAATCAATATATCTGGATTTAAACGATAATAACGAACAAAAAGATCTGAAAAAATAATCGAATCTATATAATCATCACTATCCATAAAATAGACATACTCACCTTTCGCTAAAAGTAAACCCGCATTCCTTGCAGCAGATAGGCCTGCATTCTTTTGATTACATATACGTACAAATGGATTATCCAATAAATCAGAAATATCTTCCAATGAATCATCCGCATATATATCTTGTACAAGGATGACCTCATAACTCAAATCTGTAATAGAAAGTACAGACTCTAAACATTTACGGATATAATCCTTCACGCTGAATACTGGGATAATAATTGATAGTTGCATAAGTGTAATATAGAATCAATAATTGAAATAAACGAAAGCTTCTCTATATATTCGACCTTTTTAATAAATAGCATTCATTGCTATAACTTGAGTAAATTCAAACGCCAATCTTTATAAAGCAATGTTACCAAACAGAATCCCTCCACCGCTACCGTCATCACTGTCACCGTATATATATTTATATTCTCCGTCATCCACAGCAGCCCAGTACTTGCTAAGAAGAACAAGCAATTGGCCACCATCACTCGCATATAAACGGATGAGTAGCCAAACGGAATAAGACGATTCCCTCCCAAGAAGTTATTAAAGGACACTAAGATTGCAGACACCCCCAACAGACGAATAATTAGAGACGCCACTTCTATGTATTCTCCTGTGAAAAGATACACAATCCATCCGCTATAAACAAATAAAACGACATAAGCCAGTGAAACGATCCCCGCCACCAAGAACATCACCCGGTTAACAAAACATACATTACGTTCACGGGAAATCTTCGGGAAAACTGCTTGTCCCATCATGGAAACAGGAAGCTTAATCAAAAGCGAAACCTTCTCTGCCATATCATAGATAGAAACCTCCGACATACCCAAGAAGGAACCAATAACCAACTTGTTCACATTCACATAGATCTGGGTAGAAAGAAGAGAAACGAACAAAGATAGACTCTCCTTATAAGCAGAAATCAACTCTTTCATAGGAATCAAAGACAAATTAATCTTCTCCTTCCTTAACACGATATAGAAAGACAAGCAACCCGCCAATATCGCACCGATTCCATTCAAAAGCGGTACCAACAGAAAATCTTCATGATCATGGACAAACAAGAATATAGCGACCACAAATAACAGACGAGATGACAAGTTCACAATCGTGATATACTTCATCCTCTCGATCCCTTGAAAGAACCAGATAGGTAATAAGAGTTCATTGAATGTCAATAAGAAAGAAAGAACATAAACCCAATAATAATTCTTAAAAAAAGGGAATATACTTATTACCGATAAATACACGATAAGGCAAATAAACCAAAGGATAAATTTACACAAATAAATGGAGGAGACTATTTGGGACAATCTCTCCTTATCTCCTTTATAAACAGCCACACTTCTCGCTCCGGACATATTAAAGCCGAAATTTATCACCAACGACACATAAGATATAATGGCTTGAGCAAACACGAGTACCCCATATAACTCCAACCCTATAATACGCAAGGTAATTATATACTACTTTACACTATCACTAAAATAATAAAAGGATACATGGTTATGTATCCTTTTATTATTCAATCGTTTTTCTCATTTTTCTTTCCCTTTCCTTCTTTTTTAACGCTCCAAGAAAGAGTTTTCCGAAAAAGAGGATCACGGGGATCTGTTTTCGGATTATAGCCGAATATGTTATCAGCTATTCTCTTCATCTCCTTCTCGATTTCTAAAGAATTACATTTCCAAGTATGTTTTATATCTTCTAGGTCTTTCTTTTTTTTCATGCCGCTACGTTTTTTAACTGTGAATACCTTAATCGGTGTCCGATATTCTGCAAAAGTACGTCGAATCTTTCATATTCGGAAAGATGTTTGGTATTATACCTAAAAGCTGATGAGTCCACGTATCTTTGTAGATGTTTCCTAGACACCCAATGATGGACACCCTTCAATGTTCTTTTTAGGTGTCCCCAGAATCCTTCGATCGTATTAGTATGTCTATTCCCAATGACGTAAGCGCCTTTCTTATGATAGACTACACCGTGATCGTATAGGTTAGGATCTAAGTTTCTATAAGCTTGCCATTCATCCGAGAAGATTGTAGATCCCGGGCATACAACATCGTTTATAATCGGAATCAAAGTTCCGGCTTTAGTATCATTAACAACCTTGGCTATAACAAAGCCTTCTCTTTGTAGCATACCAAATACCGGAACCTTGTCCTTACAACTCCTGCCTCTTGCGTTTCTTACCTTCTTACTACTATGCCTATTCTTATTCAATCCCCCTATATAAGTCTCATCTACCTCAACCCCTCCGTTTAGACATTGACTGGCATCTATATTGAAACAATTTTGGATACGTTGCAACATAAACCAAGCCGTCTTTTGTGTTACGTTAATGAACTTAGCCAACTGAACGGAAGAGACACCCTTTTTAGCGTTTATGACGATATAGCAAGCCAACATCCATTTCCTCAGCGACACTTTCGTGTTCTCGAAGATCGTGTTTGTCCGGACGTTGAAATACTTCCCCGTATTCTTGCACTTGTATCGGTTTCCCTTGCATTTATAAACCTTTGAGTCTGGATCGTACGGAGACACGACATGATCACCCCATCTCTGCCTCTCCAAAAAATCAATACATGATTGCTCGGTAGGGAAGAACTTCACTAACTCATCGATAGATTTAAAATGATTCATCTCAAACATAACACTCTGATTTTTACCCTATAAAGATAACAAATTCGTTTCAAACCAACAATCAAACTACAGTCCAATATAACCACGTTAAATTTATTTCAGTTTTAATTAGGATTGTTTAGAAATAAGATTGCTATATTTGAAAACAAACTTTAAAATCTAATGTTATGGAATTTTATGGAATAAAATATGAGGAATATAAATCCTTTAATAATTGCAGACCAAAATCGTATCAACTAGACTACAATCCTTATATTCAAATAGTTCATACTGTAAAAAAGGATTTATATGGCATATTTATTGAAATCACAATAGAGACCGATTTAGAAAACAATAATATATACAAAACAGTTTCAACTTATTTGGTACATATATCAGACATATCTTTGACAAAGCATCAAGATCTTATTGCAAGATTAATAAATGAAACTATTAATAAACATATTAAATATACATTATCCGAAACTGGTAAAAATATTCCAGTATTGGTTTATAATGAAAGGATACGTATATTGCTAGCTAATGCGGTTTAATTGCGAAATGTTTTTATAATATATTTCTCCATCAATCCTTTTACCTCTAAAAAAGTATATCCAATATTCTAATGAAGAACATCCAAAAGCAAAGCATATATTATTTATCGCATATCTAAAGTATTTCTTGTCTGAACGAAATAAGACTTGAAATTCTTTGTTATTTAAATAGAGTTTCTTTTTGACTTTTCTTTTATTCATGTCTATAATTTTAAAAGTTAATAAATATGATAAAACAAAAGCGGGACTAGCCTAAATCTAATCCCGCTTATCTTTTAATTTTACTGTTTAGTCTACTCATCCATTATTCTGAATAGCTCGAATGAGTAAGTATCCTCATGTGTTAAGCCGTGTCCAGCGTCCCAGATCCCGTGATGTGTTAGGATCATATAAGATTTTCCTTTCATTTCCACGGTCCACTCTGAGTATATTGCATTATCAAACTCCTTATCAAAAACTATACTCATCGTATTTGGATCAAATTCATATGTGAATCCATCTACGCTAACAGTATTGTTTCTTCTATCAGTTGTTTTTTCATACCCAGTCCCGTCTTCAAAGAACGCATATACCATTTGTTCTTTGCCTGCTTCTCGAAGCCACATTCCTACGATAGAGGTATTATTGCCAACTACATTTTCGACACTAAAACGATCGTCATCGTGGCAAGAAATAAGCAGGAAACATGATACCGCTAATAAGTATATGATACGTTTCATGTTAATCCCCATAAACCGTTATCGTATACTTGGCGAACAGCCCTAAGACGCTTGTTGACTTCTGATCAATATGACTAATCTTTGTGATACCGCCGTCTTTAGCCGCTTTTTGTACGCTTGCGTCCCCGAATGCGAACCAGCCCAAGACGCTTGTTGCCGTAGCCTCTCCTTTCTTAGATCCTAAAGGATTTGAAGTTACCGAGACTGGTGATTGAGTCTCTTGATAGACATAACCTGTTACCGGAGACTTTACCGCTGCGCAACTTGATAACAAGAATGCCGTACTGATAAATAAGAATGCTTTTTTCATTGTGTGTTTGTTTTTGCCCTCCCTGTCCCCTTCGTTCGGTGGTTTCTAAATAAAAGAAGCGTGGGGACTATTGGATGTTACCGTATTTGAGGCTCTGGACTGCCCACCACTCGATAACAAACAACAGCCCCACGCCTTATGATTGTGTATAGTTTGCCCCTAGAGGTATAAATATAACAACATAGGCGTAGGAGGCATCTTTGTCTATTATCCCGAGTGGTTGAAATTGTCCAGATTTCAAATACGAGATAATATCTTAACGCTTCTACGTCTTTATTCTAATACGTGGGGCAAAGATATAGATATTTAGAAACGCAAACAACCCTATGACATACTTTTTAATGCTTTATCATAGGGTCGGTCAATAAAAATGAGATTTGTCTATCTTTTTATAGGGAGGTGTAAACTGGTATATAATTACCATACGCAATAAATAAGGATATGTAAGTAACGGAAATACGATCGTAAATATCTGTAATATGCTCAAATAGGAGAAATTGACCAATACTGTCTTATTCCTCATCAGCTTTTCAGCGAAAAACATTATTTTATTGAATATAGAACCAATTACTACTGAAAAATATCCCTCATCCCTCCCTCAGCACATACTTCACGATCGCCCGCCGGATATTGCGCAAGCTCTTGCCTTGTTTGAAGGGGAGCAGGGGGATGATGGCGTTAATGAATTCCTTGCTCTTGATAAGTTTGGCCGGTTCTACGCAGTCGCAAAAGACCTCGTTGAAAAGGTCGGTCAGCACCGTTTAGCAGAGGGTGGCTACATCCGGGCATTGGGAGATTCGCTTCACGAAGTCGTGACGCACCTCCTCGTCTTGGATATAGGAGGCTAATAAATCACACGGATCCGGCCTCACATCTTTTTCCGAAACGACCTCCGGCTTTTTTACCGGGTCCAAGCAAATATTAGGATAACCGGAAAGAATGACAAGCTGCCCAAACGGGGGACATGGGTCGTATGTATCTTACGGGAGTCCGGGATATCATACAGCCGTTTCTTATGCGAGATCACCAAGATCCTCGGGATAATGACCATGCCTAAAAACACAGAGATCAACAATCCGCACAGTAATAACAACAACGGTATTTGCGTCATACTCATACTTTTTCATTCAATAAAGGTAACCTCTCCACCTCGCCGGCGTGCCATGTACGATAATCCGCCATGGGAAGCTCGGGGACGGTCAACAGTTTGTAATCCGACTCGTCTCTTTTCAAGATATGCTTGCGGGCGTACGAGCGGAGCAAGCGATCCGTAACGGACACCATCACGATCGGGAACGGGTAGGCGTACAAGCGCATCGGCATGATCTCGCTATCCGGGAACGCACGATACAGCTGGTAAGCCGAACGCTCGAAAGCCACCCAGTAAAGCCCCGTACAATACAAATGAATGGAGGTCAAGTTCGTACGCTCACGCCCCATGATCTCATCCAAATGCTCACGCAACAAGCTCATCAACCGGATACCCGAAGGAAGGGAAGACATGTTTTGATTTAGGATTTAAACTGTCACTTGTCAACTGCCAACTATTACTAGTCAACTCTATCGTGTTTCAGCCATCGGTCGTAATCACGTAAACGACGTATCAACACGAACTTGCTCCTCTTGGGCGAGGCCTCCTTCTGCCAAGGGTCAACCAGCTCGTGCGCCATGCGCTGATAGAGGCTGCTGTCCGTACAGCCGTACAGCGTGACCAGCAACAAGGCACGCGATTGCAGCGCTTTTATCACCGGGAGCATGCTGCGCATCGTGGAGCGCAAACGATCGAACTCATCCTCCTCGCCCAAAAGCTTATAGGCAGGAAGGAGCAACGAGTAAAGCTTGCAACGGATCACGTCGGTCTCAGCACGGAGAGAGGCGTAGCCACGCAGGACCTCACGGGCCAGACGGGCATCCTCATCCACTACCACGCCAGAGGCATGGTAACGGCCCAAGGCATCGTGCAAGCCCTCCGACAGACGGTCGTTGTCCAAATGGGTATACACGTGCTTGCCCCCCGTGTTCAGCTCGATCAACTCATACTCCCCCGCTCTCACCTCGAACAAGGGGACCCACAGACAGTCGAGGATACGCACCATCACGTCCTTATGCCCACCGCCCGACTGCACCACCACCTCCGCCTCCATGTCGGTAAAAGGGCCGGAGGTGATACGCACACGGTCGCCTTTCAACAAGCGGCCGCTATCTGGCACGTATACGGGAAGCTCGTTGGAGTAAGAAGCCGCGACCCAACGCAAGGTATCCATCTCACGATCCGAGAGGTACGGGAAATAAGACCGCCCGCCGGAGGAAACCCGGGGGAGGAAATTATACAGGGGAAGCGTACGCTTCAGGCGGAAGATCTCGTCCTCCGAGGCGTGGACGAACACGTAGTTGTACAGCAGGGGCCGTTTCGTGTTGACCATCTTGCCGCCCACCTTCCTCGCCTCGACATACGAGGGGGAGAAATACTCGAACAAGGCCTCCCCACGCCGCTCACGGCGGGAAAGCTCAGCGTCCAGCCCCTTCGAGGGACTGATCCTGTCACGCCCGCCACCGGCGGTAGGGAGCGTGAGCACGTACCAGCGGACGGCCTCCTGGTCACGTCGCTTCAGAACATGCGCCATGAACCTATCCGAGCACTTGCCTGTCAATATATCCATCTCTATAATTATCTTTTCTAGTGGTTATCCCATGGCCCGAAAACAGACCCCATGGCAATTCAGAGCCCTACCAAGAATCATTTATATCATCTTGATAAACAGCGTTTTATATTTTCAAATATGGCATTACTGAAAATTACCATCTCTCGAAATCTTAGGCTACTTGGAGAGTAGCGTAAAAAGGTAGGAGAATGGTTATTACCCGGTTGTAGAGACGGGGCATGCCCCGTCTCCCACCGTCTGGGAGTAATTTTAAATACCATTTTGAAGGGATGAGACGGGGCACGCCCCATCTCTACAGGGATACACACAGATTATGAGACATGGCGGAATGATACCGAAAACAAGGAGTCGTTTCGCCCGCATCACCGTGTCTATACGTCTAGGAAAAAATGGAAAAATCAAAGAATAGAGAGGGTCAAACACCAATAATGAACAAACAAGCGGATCTATTCGCTTGTTTTTAGCTATTTTTTATTACATTTGCGCCGTGAAAGAATACGCTACTCTCCAAGTAGCCTCACCCCGCTTGAGATTCATAATTATAGACACCGCCAAAGCAGGCGCTATTAACCTCCGTCATTTTCCCTAAAGAGAAACTCCTTAAATAAATTTGTGTTGTCTTGATAGATTTATGCCCCAATAGTTCGCTGATCATTTCAATCGGGACATTTTGTTCTTTTAATGTCATGGCAAAAGAATGGCGAATCGTATAAGAGGTGACATCCGAGGTAATTCCCGCAAATTCTTTCAACGCTTTTAAATTCCGGTTAAATCGAAATAGTGCCGCATTGTATTCGAGGTATTCCTCACGCCCCTCTCTGGTGCCACTCAGAAAGGGAAATAAATATCCGGAATCTCGCACTTTCTCTCCTGACAATTCCTTATACATTGTCTCGGCTGTCTCCAAGATCTCCAGTCTCATCGGTGTCCCGGTCTTCTGACGGTTGTAATCTAATATACCGTTTTTGATATTACCGGTCTTCAAGTGGGCAAAGTCAACGAAAGACATACCCCCAAACAGAAACATCAAGCAAAGCGCCAACTGTGTCTTTCTCTGCTTCCCATCCTCCACCGGGACTGTCATCAGACGGTGTAAATCCTCGATAGGCAAGGACTTCTTACGCTTACTTTCCACACCCGTAAAAATCCCCTTGAATAAAGTGGGAATAAATTCCGCCTTACCGTTCTCCACCGCTTTGTTATAGATACAACGCAAACGCCGCATATAAGTGGAAATCGTATTGCGCATACAGCCGTTCTCCAATAAATAAGCCTCGTACCGGCGAAGATTATCCTTATTAATAGCCGAGTAAGCTATACAGTTGGTTCCGCTATACCTTATAAAGGAGTTTAATGCGTCTTGATAACTCTTAGCCGAGGAATATCGCTTTTCTCGATTCAACTGGGCTATATACTCCCTCATACCTTCTACAAATCCTTTCTCATCCATATCCCTATTTTAAATACTGTTTTGTAAATGAATGAACAAATGTATTTAAAAAGAGATCCCCTTTACCCTATCTCACGAATGAGAATAGTAAAGGGGGAAGACTAAAGTTATTTCTTCAATTTTATCTCGATAACACCATTACGACCTTTCTCTCCAAATTTAGCGATCGCCTCGTTTCCTTTGTACACATTCATAGACGCAATATGATCGGGATTCAAATTGTCCATCCTCTCTTTAGATGATTCCACTCCATCGATGTAAACAATACCGGAGAAAGAGGATTTTACCTTTGAAGCCTCCTTAACAGCCTTCTCATTGATATCTATGGCTTTCATGGCCTCCTCTATGGTTCGGTTGATCTCCGGTTGGATCTTCTCCATTTCGGCGGCAATAGTCTCATCTATCTTGGCTGCCTCTATCGCCGCTTGCACAGCCTTGTCGATCTCAACTTGGTGTTTCGCCATTTCCGCAGAAACGATCTCGTCGATATTCGCCGCTTTCACAGCCTCTTCGACCGCCTTGTCAATCTCCGGCTGGAATTTCTCCATCACGGCCGAGACCTTTTCCTGTATCGCTTGCATATCTTTTTCAGAAACGACCGAATCCCTCGCGAGGGTCTCAACCTCTACATTTCTTTTAGGCTCTTTTTTTTCCTGAACCGGAATAATTTCGCTAATTTTGACACTCGAAATCTTCTCCAATTCGTGAGAGATTTCCGGACGGGCAAAGGCTACCACCGTTAAGGCTGCCAACGGGAGTACATACAGATACTTCAACCGTGCCCATGGACTTGATTTTTGTTTTAACATCATAGCTATTCGCTTTTTAAGTGAACTGTGATTAAAGCTGTTGGCCATAGAAGTGAAGCGCTGTGCACCAACAGCTTTTTTGATTAATAATAATTGATATCTTTTTGCGTCGACGCCTTGATTTAATACGCTCTCGTCGGCCTCGTATTCATGGATATTTTGCAATTCCTGTCTCAACAACCAGACAGATGGGTTGAACCAATGGAACAGGATACAAATCTCGGAGATCAGCAGATCAATGGAATGACGGGCTTTTATATGCGCCATCTCATGCGTCATGATCTCTATCCCACTTTCCTCAAAATCCTTCCGGCTTATTACGATCGTTCGCATCCAACTGAACGGGACGACTGGTTGGTCCGTAAGAATCAGATGGATTCCGTCCACCAGCTTCGGTGTACCTTGTCTCATCAACCGAAACAAGGCATAAAATGAATATGCGAATTGACAAAGCGTTAATATCCCTCCAATTATATAGGCTATCACCATAACTCGTAACCATACAGGTTGGCTAGCGGATTCTGCCGACGTTCTCATGGAAACCGCCGCTAGCAAATTCTCCAAATCCATGACCGGACGCTGAATGGCCGTCGCTTCCTCCAAAGTAATCTCACAAAATGGGATGATAACCGAAAGCATGATCAAGCTTAATAAAGCGATCCGGTTGAAACGATGGAAGGTATCACGGCTCAACAATAGCTTATAAAACAGATAAAATATCGTCAAGCACACGGATGATTTAAGGATATATACAAAGAAGATTCCCATATTCGTTCTTATTTACGATTCCCTTGTTCTACATCATCTATTAGTTTTCGCAGATCATCCACAGAGATATCCTCTTCCTTGATCAGCGTAGAGACAACCCCCAGATAAGAATTATTGAAATACTTAGCGATCACATTTTTCAACGTACCGTTGCTATACTCCTTTTCTGTTAAGACCGCATAATATTGATAGCTATTCCCGAAATTTTTATGGGCGAGGAAACCTTTCTCCTCCAAGCCTCGGACAATCGTAGAAAGGGTATTGAAATGAGGTTTAGGCTCCTCGTAATATTCAAGTAGCTCCTTCACGAACAATGGGCCTTTCTGCCAGAACCAGCCCATGATTTCTTCTTCTTTCGCCGTAAGTCGTTTCATAACCTTATCTTGTTTGCGACAAAGTAACTAAAACTTTTAGTTACCAAACTAATTCGTATAGTTAATAAACTAAAAGAGATAGTTTATTCATTGATCCAATCAAAAAAGCCGCCCCGGGAATGTCCGGGACGGCCTTTATTATATCCAGATGTTTGAATGATTAGGCGACAGGAATCGTTCCGCCAATCAAGATCACAACCAATAAGGCCAAGATAGCGTATAACTCAGGGAATACGGCCATTACCATCGTAGCACCGAATACGTTGTGTCCGGCACCAACACCAGCGATACCATTCGCACAAACTTGAGCTTGGCGGATTGAAGAGTAAAAACCAGCGAAACCTAACACTAAACCAGCGCCGAAAACAGCCGTAGCGGCCAACATGGAAATATCAGCGACCAAGAACTTCTGCATCATAAAGTAGCCCACGAATCCATACAAACCCTGTGAAGAAGGCAACGCACTTAAAGCGATGTACGTACCCAGAGCATCCGGATTTTTCTTCATCGCACCTACCACCGCATTACCTGCGATCGTAACACCATAACTACTGCCGATAAAAGTTAAACCTGTCATCAACGCAATACCTACATAAGCTAATAAAATTGGTTCCATAATAAAATGTGTTTTTAAATTATTCTTTTATTGTTTTATTTTCTCGTTTAATTGTTATGCTTTTCTGAATGGCTCATAAGCCTTACCTCCACCTTCGAACTCTGCGTTCTTGTAATATTCCACGAAGATCAAACGAAGCGGGTGTACCAAGGAGCTGATCGTACAAAGAGCGATATTGATGGAGTGACCCACTAACAAGATCAACAACATACAAATCGCACGTGCCACGATATTCATACCGTCTGTCATCGTAACCGCCAACGTATTAAATACGCCACCCAAGATGGAACCGGTCAGACCGATAGCGAACAAACGAATGTATGATAACGTATCACCCAGCAATCCGGAGGCCATATTGTACGTGTTCCAAAGTCCGGTACCAAAGTTCAAGAATACGTTCTTGCCCGGTGTATTGTACAGATAAGCGACAACCAGACCCAAGATGGCGATTCCGTAACATACCATAACGACAGCGTTCGGCAAGTGAACGTTTAACATCGGAAGTCCGAACGCCAATGCCAAGGATATGATCACGAACACCCAAGCGAACGGAGCGATACTGTGTTTCGTTCCTTTCTGTATCTTGATCTTGTAAGCAGCGACACATTTACCGAATATGATCTGTACCAAACCGATGACAATAGAGAATGTCATCAAGTTGTCGCTATTCACAAAGTAGTTCTTGATCTTTGACAAAGCCGGGATATCCGCCAAGGCCACTCCGAAGAAAGATCCCGTACAAGTACCCACCAATAAGGCGGCGAAACCTAAATACTGGAACAAGGTCAAATAAGGCTTGAAATCCGGGTTCACCTTCTTCTTCAAGATCGTACAAGCGATCATGACCAGCAAACCGTATCCGCCATCGCCGAAACAAAGTCCGAAGAACAGCATAAAGAACGGGGCGAACAACGGGGTCGGATCAAGTTCACCGTAATTAGGCAAGGAGAACATCTTCGTGATAGGCTCGTACAGCTTACTGAATTTATTATTCCGTAACTTGATAGGCACCTTATCCCCATCCTCGATCTCTAATTGCTGGAAGAAATAACCTTGCTTATCCAGCTCGTGCTCCAAGGCCGGAGCGTTTTCCGTCGGCACCCAACCTTCCAACAGCATGAGCTTATCACCCGCTTGCCGGTCTGTCTGCACTAACGCATTAGAAAGATTAAACTCGTCCTGCAGGTTCTTATCGAATTCCTCCAACGTCTTATAATCCTCCACGGCACGATGTTTTAGCTCATCCTCCACATTCTGGATATCCTTGGTACGTTGATCCAGACGGGCACGCAACTTCGCCAATCCTTGAACCGGCATCTTCGGACGTTCAGCGTCTATATCGATCAAGGTACCTTCCTTGGTAATCGTGATAAAATACGTCACCGATTGGAAGTTATTGATCAGAATGGCGTTATACAGCACGCCCCATTCCGGCTCGTACTTAGCGGTAGGACAGGTAAAGAACGTAACATCGTATCCCGCTCTTTTCAGACGGTTGATATTCTGATAACTGAACTCACCCCATATTTCCATATAAGCCAGATCCTTCTCGATCGATTGCTTGGAAGCGATCAATTGCGCTTTCTTATCTTGCAATTCCTCTATCTTACGCACCAACTTCAAGCCTTCCTCTTTCGTCAACTCACGGGCCGGGGCAAACTTAACGTCTTTCTCCGCCGCATGGAGGTTCTTAAAGTAACGCATCAGCGTATTGATCTGTTTACGCTCAGCCAGAAGCTCTTGCAACCTCTCGTTATCCATCACGGAGTTTGTCTCCTTGATATGGACGACACCTAAGTCACGAAGCGTAGAAAGGAACGTATCATACTCCTTATGGTACACCATAAAGGCATATTTACTCATCTTTACTATCATACCTCGGCCTCCTCTTTTTCTTCTTTTGCCTTACGTTTCTCCTGATTGGCTCTCATGATCTTCTGTGAGGACTTAGAAAGACTCTCCTCGTCTTCCATAAACCGTTTCACCTTACGGATCGCATCCTTATAACCCGGAATCTGTACCTTCTCAAACAGGTTCACCTTCTGAGTGGTCTTTTTCCTAGCATGCTCCAACAACTCCAGCTTCATGCCCGAGAACTCCGCCTCGATACCGGTACGAGCCAGCTTTTTCAGCAACTCGATACCATCCGTATACCATGCGGGGGCATTAAAGAGACTATAGTGTCCGATCTCGAACTTAATCTCGTCCAATAACGGGACGATCACGCCGGCGATCTTCTTCGTGGAGAGCGTAACGTCCTTCACGGAGATCAGCTCCGGATTGAACTCGTTCCACAAAGCCACCATATTCTCGTAACTCTGAATCTCTCGTTCTAGCTGAAGTTCCAATTTATTCACTTCGTCCTTGGTCCGCTTCACCTCGATACGCAGGGCGCTCTCCTTGCTCTTGATCGTAGGCAGGGAGCGTTCACGCATCTTCAGTTGCTTTTCCAATTGCTGAAGAGAGGTTTTATTATATTGAAACTTTATTGCCATGTTTATTTAATTTACTTCCAGTACTTATCAACCAATCCTTGTTTGATATTTACCTCTTCCGGGCTGAAATATCTAGCGAACAATCCCCAAGCTACGTCCAGCATCTCCGTCGTATCCAAGTTTACGTCGATAGCCAACAGCTTAGAAGAATAATCCTTGGCGAAAGACAAGGTACGGTTGTCGTAGTCGGTCAAGTCGAAACCGTTCTCCAGCTTGGTCTTAGCGTTGGCGGCATCGGCATACAAGCGTACGGCGGCATTCATTACCTGTGGATGATCCTCACGGGTCTTCTTTCCGGTTACCAGCTGTTTCAAACGAGACAAGCTTCGGAACGGATCGACGATGACCTTACCCACATCGCTATCACGACGCAAATACAACTGACCTTCCGTGATATAACCCGTATTATCAGGTACGGCATGCGTGATATCACCACCGGATAAGGTCGTTACGGCGATAATCGTGATGGAACCTCCCGCCGGGAATTGAACGGCTTTCTCGTAAATCTTCGCCAAATCCGAATACAAGGAACCCGGCATAGAGTCCTTAGACGGGATCTGGTCCATACGGTTTGATACGATCGCCAAGGCATCGGCGTAGTTGGTCATATCGGTAAGCAATACCAAGACCTTCTCATTCTTCTCCACGGCGAAATACTCAGCGGCGCTCAACGCCATATCCGGGATCAAGATACGCTCTACGGACGGGTCCTCGGTCGTGTTGATAAAACTAACGATACGGTCTAGGGCACCGGCGTTACTAAATGTATTCTTAAAGAACAGGTAGTCGTCGTTCGTCATACCCATACCTCCCAAGATAATCTTATCGGACTTCGCACGCAAGGCTACCATCGCCATAACTTGGTTGAAAGGCTGGTCGGGGTCGGCGAAGAACGGGATCTTCTGACCGGTTACCAAGGTATTATTCAAGTCGATACCGGCGATACCCGTAGCGATTAATTCAGAGGGTTGTTTACGACGTACCGGGTTCACGGACGGACCACCGATCTCGACCTCACGTCCCTCGGGGATCGGACCGCCATCGATAGGCTCGCCATAAGCGTTGAAGAAACGTCCGGCTAACTGGTCACCTACTTTCAAGGAAGGGGCCTTCCCCATGAATACCACCTCGGCATTCGTACGGATACCTTCCGTTCCGGAGAATACCTGCAACGTCACCTCGTCGCCGATAATCTTTACCACCTGAGCCAGCTTTCCGTCTACAGAGGCCAACTCATCATACCCAACTCCCGTTGCTTTCAGCGAACAGGTAGCTTTTGTGATCTGGGTAATCTTCGTATATATTTTTTGAAATGCTTTTGTTGCCATAACTCTTTTAATTTTCGATTCTCTCCTTCAAAAGTTCATCCAGTTCCGTATTAAACTTCTTGAATTGGTCACTCTCATATTCCGAATAGTTCATCTGCTTAAAGATGTTGATCATCTTCTTGAAGTAGTCCATAACCTCAAGGAAGTTATCAAACTTAAACTCTGAACGGCAAACATTTACGACTCTATCCAGCATGAATTCCTGACGTTGCAACGGAGTAACCGCATCGATGGCATCGAAAGCATCCTGTTGCAAGATCACGAAGTCGATCAACTCGGACTTCCAGAATGTAACGTGATACTCGACAGGCACACCATCATCACCCAAGATATTGATTTGCTCGGAGATCTCCTTACCACGCAACATACGGGTCTTGATCTCGTTTACTTTCTCGATCCATTCCGGGGAGATATGTTTAGCGATGTATTCCTGAAACTCCGGATACTCGATATACTTGGAATAACTCTCGATCGGGTTTACGGCCGGATAACGTTTACGGTCGGCACGCTCCTGCTCCAAGGCATAGAAACAACGGGCCACCTTCTTCGTATTCTCGGTCACCGGCTCCTTCAAGTTACCACCGGCCGGCGATACCGTACCGATGAAAGTGACGGAACCTGTAGCGTTGTTTTTCAAATGGACGAATCCCGCACGAGCGTAGAAGTTCGCCACGATAGCGGACAAGTCCATCGGGAAGGCATCCGGTCCGGGCAACTCCTCCAAACGGTTGGACATCTCACGCAAAGCCTGTGCCCAGCGGGAAGTAGAGTCGGCCATCAACAGAACCTTCAAACCCATGCTGCGATAATACTCGGCGATGGTCATCGCCGTATATACGGATGCCTCACGAGCGGCTACCGGCATGTTGGATGTATTGGCGATAATGATCGTACGTTCCATCAATTTACGTCCCGTATGCGGGTCTACCAATTCCGGAAACTCCGTAAAGACCTCCACTACTTCATTCGCACGCTCACCGCAGGCGGCGATAATCACGATATCCGCTTCCGCTTGTTTAGAGATAGCGTGCTGAAGCACCGTCTTGCCCGTACCGAACGGACCGGGGATAAATCCGGTACCACCCTCAACGATCGGGTTCACGGTATCGATCGTACGAACGCCCGTCTCCAGCAATTTGAATGGACGGGGCTTTTCCTTATAACAAGTGATGGCTTTCTTTACCGGCCATTTCTGGATCATCGTCACGTTTACGTCCGTGCCATTTTCGTCCGTAAGGACAGCCATCGTATCATTGATGGTATATTGTCCGGCTGGAACCACCGATTTCACAGTATAAGATCCCTCGAACTTAAAGGGGACCATAATCTTATGAGGTTGGAAATTCTCGTCCACCTCTCCCAGCCAATCACCGGCGCTCACGGTATCGCCCGCTTTAGCCAGAGGCTTGAAATCCCACTTCTTATCATTGTCCAACGCAAACGTATAATCGCCACGTTTCAAGAATACACCTTCCATCTTGTCCAAGTCATTCTGCAAACCGTCATAGTTGCGGGACAACATACCCGGACCCAGCGTAACTTCCAACATATGCCCTTGGAATTCAGCCTCGTCGCCGACACGCGTGCTCTCAAATACTTGTACAAAGGCATTCTTACCTATCACCTTGATTACTTCCGACATCAGCTTCACGCCTCCGACAGAAATGTAACAGATCTCATTCTGAGAAACCGGACCATCCACCTCTACGGTTACTAGGTTGGATACGATTCCTTTTACAATTCCTTTCGTAGCCATAATTTATTTTATATTGTTTCTTTTAAATTCTTCCAACGCATTCTCACTACCCATCTTCATGGCGCCTACCAATTCACGGAAAGTCTTCTCGCCTCTCGCCTTATCCAAGGTTACCCAGCGCTCTATCATCTCCAATTTCAATAAATAAGCGAATACACTCTCTATGTCGAACGTCTTGAAGAAGGTATTATCGTCCAGCCATTTCCATTTCAAAAGATCGATTTTCTTCTCACGAACGATCAGATCGGTCTCTTCGGCGATGCGTTGTAACTCGGGCAAATATTCCACGGAATCGCCCAAGCCGAAATCACGGGCGTTCGACGTACGGATATTTTCTGCTATCTCATTATGCCCCACGATATAATTGGCCTTATCAAATCCATATTTACGGCAAGTGATCGCAGTAAGAACATTGTTGATATTCAGGTTAAGCTCGAACCAATCAGCCACGAACTTATTCCCACATTTCATGGCATATTCATAATATAACGCAGCCAAGCGGTCTTCCCATGATATATATTCTTTCTCACTTTTGGTGTCCTTAGCCTCTTCGGCTAGATACAGTTTAAAAAAGTCCACGAAATAAGGCGGGAGATTATCATTTTTGGGAATTTTTTCCTCATCCTTCAACGCTTTATATAAAGTATTGAACTCATCATACGTTATTCTTCCTCTTTGATCCGGATCGGAGTCCGGTCTTTTAGCGTGAGCCAGCAGATTTATATTATCATATTTCAAATAAAATAAATCAATCAGCTTTTTGTCCTTAGAAGATAGCATATCCTCTATTTCTGTCCGGAACTCACAGACCGAATAGGCTAGTTTACTATCATCCAACGCTATGTTAGGAAGTCCGGAGATTAAGTAGTAATACTTACTCATATCAGAACAGCATTTCTACTAATTGCGGACGCAAGAACTCTTTAAAGAACTCGATGAACTCGTCTTCGCCAAACGTCACTTTATAAGACCCATCCGCCGGGATAATAGAGAAAGACGCTTTCTTTCCGCTTACCTTCTCGATCTTATACCCTTTCTCTAGCAAGCCTTTGGCATTGGCCTCAAAATACGCCTTCAAGCCATCAGAATCAGAAGCTTGGATAGTCAAGAACTCATTAGCGGGCCAGCTTTTCACAAGCTCAAGGATCACTTTCTGCATATAGGCGGGATCCATCAACGCCGCTTTCACATTCGAACTAGCGATATCACCAGTGATAAGGTTTGTCACCTCGCTCTTTAATGCCTCGACAGACTGGGTGGCGAACAATTTCAATTCGGCTTCCGTATTCTTCTTCAACTCGGCAGCTTGTTTCTCGGCAGCCGCTACGATACGTTTCGCTTCCGCTTCCGCATCTTTAAGAATCGTATCCTTTTGAGCATTGGCCTCGGCGATTATACGCCCCGCTTCTTCGTTCCCCTTCTCTACACCTTCCTTGTAGATCTTGTCTGTTAGTTCCTGAATCTTTGTATCCATTTCCTATTATGTATTTGAATTGTATTTTTCAATAGTAAACGCCCACAAAGTTATTATTTTTCGCGGATTAACATCAAAATAAGTGTGAAATCAAGCTAAAAAATAACACTAGTCAAGTAAAATTCTATTTACATTCGTCTATATTGTATTTTTGTTCGTCTATTTGTATCTTTGTGAGTCAAAATACAAAATTAACATGTTTACGATTAGAAAAGCGACTATTGATGATCGTTCTCTTATTCATGATCTTGCCTCACGCATTTGGGAGAACACGTATGGAAAGATACTTTCTAAAGAGCAATTGGATTATATGTTCGATATGATGTACGCTCCGGATAACATTCTTAAACAAATGGAAGAGTTACATCATCAATATTTTATTATATTGGCGGACGATATGCCGGCAGGCTATTTATCCATAGAGAAAACAGGTGAAAACACGTACAATTTTCAAAAGATCTATTCCCTACCGGAAATGCATGGCACGGGAATCGGGCGTTTTATCATCGAACAAGGTATTAATTATTTGAAGGAGGTACATACCGGGCCTTTCACTATAGAATTATACGTAAACCGTTACAATCCCGCCATAGGCTTCTACAGACATATGGGATTACGGGAAATAGGCACACGGGACCATCATATAGGAAACGGCTATTTCATGAACGATTATATCATGAGCATGGAAGTGGAGAATAAATAGACAGTCATCCCCTATTCATATATTTATATATAGAATAGGGGATGATGATTGTCAACGGGTCTTCCCTCTTTTCGGATTACGAGGTTTCTCTAGGATTCGTACACTACTAACTTTTACAGAGTAAATAACAGCGATCCTATCATTCTTCGGATTCTCAATCGCAAGTTGAGAGTTCCAGATTTTCTTTTCTTGTTTTTTATCCATAACGCTACAATTTAATAGTTCATATTTAATAAGTCAAACCTTGACTGTCTTTTTCTCTTTTCCTTCCGCTATCTCAACCAGATAAACCCCGGCGCAAATACAGATAATGGCGAACGTCTGTGTCCAACTGAAACGGTCTTGCCCGATCAATAGGGATGTAATCGTTGCCACGATCAAGATCAGATAGCCATAAATAGCCACCAACGTAGTTTTCAAATACTTCAATCCGATAGGAATCAACAGATAACTAATTACCGTAGGGAAAATAAGCACAAACATCAATACGGCAAAAGGCCACCAATGAAATGGCTCCGAGAATAAAGGAGCATGAAAGCCCTCTATCGGCAAAATCAATAGACTGGAAAAAGCGGCGCCCGTGAATGTATATCGAAGCATCGTCATCGTCCCTACTTTTTGTAAGATCCGCTGGCTTAATACCAGATACACGGCATAAAACACGGAGCTAGCCAGACATAGCATATTTCCATTAAAAGCGTCCGCCGCTAAATCGTCGCTTTGCTGGGTCAAGATGCAAACCAAGGCCCCGGATAAACCAATCAAGATACCGAGTATTTTCATCCAAGTAGCCTTTTCCTTATAAAAGAATACCATAATCAAAAATACCCAGATCGGTTGCAAGCTCGTGAAAATAGAACTCGAGACCGGCGTTGTCTTGCTAAGCCCCACTAAATAAAGAAACATAAAACCATAGATACCGATAGCGCCTAGTAAGAATAGCCACACCTTATCTTTCGTCGTAGAAACCTCCGGTTTCATAAACCAGCCGATCACCCAAAACGCCACGGCCGCAAACACGCATCGGAAAGAAGCGCCCGTCAACGGGCTCATCCATAAGGGAAGCAAGTATTTCAAGGCGTTCATATTCAATCCACTGAAAGTTTTTGAGACCACCATGCTAATATTAGCTTCTGTTTTCTTATTTTTCACTGTCTATCGTTTTTTAGTTTTATATTCGTAAATCAAATTTTATCGTTGAAAAGAAACGAGTCTCGTTTTACATAAGCCCAGATCGTAGTGACCAGCGCAATACAGAGGTTAAAAATAAACGCGAATTGCTGGCTCTTGACATGGAGCATAGACTGGAAGAAATCGATAATAAACGGACAAAGTAATATCGCCAAATAATTCATCGCCATCACGAAAGCTAATGCCAATGTAACTTTCTCAGGAATGGCCGTACGAGTCGTTTTATCATAAGCGATTGGCTGGATAACACCATATCCGAAACCGATAAAAATACATCCCAATCCAATTAGCCATTCCGTACGAGATATCAAAATCAAGGCCATCCCTAAAGCGATCGCCAATAGACTGACAAATTTTGTCTTTTGCTTAAATAAATCAACGATCTGATTCAAGATAAAACCGGGAGCCATAATAGCCAAGAAAAACAATGATATCATTAATCCGGAATTACCGCTTGTAAACTTATATTCCTTCATTAAAAACGGTAAGTTAAAGCTGACTATAATCACTAAATACGTAGCCAATCCATAAAAACACATGATTTGTACCAGATGCTTTATATCCACACCATATTTACCCGGAACCGTGACGGGATCTGCCGCAACAGGGGCTTTCACTTCTGATTTCGATACGATCGCCGGCTCATTCTCCATACTCCTTTTCAAGTATACGGAAAGTACGATGGAAATCAAGGGTAATAGATAAACGGCAAACGGTAAATGCCAATTCACCTCCGCCAGATATCCCGTTAAGATCGTGGCTAATACCAACGTTACATTTGTAATAGCAGAACTTAAACCAAATTGCTTCGTCCGGTATTTCCCGATAAAGAAACGAGAAATCAAACCGGTCGATAAGGGTACGATCAAGCCAGATCCGATTCCCATTAAGGCGCTCACCGCTATCAACTGCCACATCTTATTAGAGAGTAAGTATAGAATACCACTTAGGGCAAAGATCACCAAGCCTAATTGCAATAGACGTATCTCATTTACTTTCTCCGTTAATTTACCCGACAATATAATAAATGGAATTATCAATAACGATGGCAAAGAGGAAAGCATCTGAATATCCAGTTCCGTAGAATGAGGAAAAATAACGGAAAGTTTCCCTAATATCGGAGAAACCGCTAAACCCGGTAATGCATTTAAAGCGGAGATAGACCATATCCCTACCAGAGTTATAAGGGGAATTGTGCCCCGGCCTGTCTGTATTCTCATAAAGATTTAGTTTTACGTTTTTATCTAATCAAAACAAACATTTTATGTGAAAGTTCATCATTTTCGCTCTTTCCAAGAGGACTGGACTTGTATCGCTAATAAACCCCAAATAATGTAAATCCAAAAAACATTCCAATCCATAATCTGTTTTGGCATAAACGCTCAGTGGAAGCAGTATTCCATTGACTCAAATCATTTTATTAACAAAAAAACTAAAGAAAAATGAAAGACTCAAATTTCAGAAATGGCGATGCCAAAACAGCGATTTTTGGCTCAGAAGTGATGTTGACACCCTCTCCAGTAGATAAGATTCCTGATGGCCCTACAACCCCGGAGATCGCTTATCAAATGGTTAAAGACGAGACTTTCGCACAAACACAGCCTCGCTTGAACCTAGCTACATTCGTTACTACGTATATGGACGAGTACGCGACAAAATTGATGAACGAAGCTATCAACATCAACTATATTGACGAAACAGAGTATCCGAGAATCGCTGTTATGAACGCCAAATGTATTAATATCATGGCGAGTCTTTGGAATTCTCCCGAGCAAGAAAAATGGAAAACCGGAGCCTTGGCTATCGGTTCTTCAGAGGCTTGTATGCTAGGTGGTGTAGCCGCTTGGTTACGTTGGCGCAAAAAGAGACAAGCACAAGGTAAACCAACTGACAAGCCTAATTTCGTGATCTCTACTGGCTTCCAAGTCGTATGGGAGAAATTCGCCCAGCTATGGCAAATCGAAATGCGTGAAGTTCCCTTGACTTTAGACAAGACGACACTTGATCCGGAAGAAGCGCTTAAGATGTGTGACGAGAACACGATTTGTATCGTTCCTATCCAAGGTGTAACATGGACAGGACTGAACGATGATGTAGAAGCCTTGGACAAAGCGCTCGACGCATACAATGCCAAGACCGGTTATGATATACCTATCCACGTAGATGCCGCCAGCGGTGGTTTTATCCTTCCGTTCTTAAGCCCGGAGACAAAATGGGACTTCCGTTTGAAATGGGTTCTTTCTATCAGCACATCCGGACATAAATTCGGATTGGTTTACCCGGGATTGGGTTGGGTTGTTTGGAAAGACAAGAAATATTTGCCGGAAGAAATGGCATTCAGCGTAAACTATCTTGGGGCGAATATCACTCAGGTTGGTTTGAACTTCTCTCGTCCTGCCGCACAAATCCTCGGACAATACTATCAGTTTATTCGTCTCGGATTCGAGGGCTACAAACAAATCCAATATAACAGTATGGAAATCACGAAATACATCCACCAAGAAATCGGTAAGATGGCCCCATTCGTTAATTACAGCAACGAGGTTGTGAATCCATTGTTTATTTGGTACATGAAACCGGATTACGCTAAGAACGCCAAATGGACACTTTACGATTTGCAAGATAAATTGCAACAAAGCGGTTGGATGGTTCCAGCGTATACACTACCGAAGAAACTGGATAACTACGTGGTTATGCGTGTCGTAGTTCGTCAAGGTTTCAGCCGTGATATGGCCGATATGTTATTAGGTGATATCAAGAACGCTGTAGAGGCATTGGAGAAACTTGAATATCCGACTCCTACTCGCATCGCTCAAGACAAAAACGTTCCGGTTAAGGGTAAGGTATTTACTCACACCGCAATGAGCAACGCTAAGAAATAAAAACAAAATTCATCAAGGCGTGCATGAAAGGACTATCAGTGTTTTCATACACGCCTTCTTTAATCCAATTCATATATGGACAAAAAAATAACTATCGCCCAAATTAAGGAAGTAGCTCAACAGGCTTACGATCTTTACAAGACAAATACGGATGGTAAGAATGCCGATTACATTCCTTATCTGGCGAATATCAATAAAAATCTATTCGGAATCAGTATTTGCCTTTTAAACGGACAAACCATCGAGGTGGGAGATTCCGAATATCGTTTCGGTATTGAATCCGTATCGAAAGTACACACCGCTATCTTGGTACTGCGCCAATACGGAGCGAAAGAATTATTGGAGAAGATTGGTGCCGACGCTACCGGATTGCCATTTAACTCCATCATCGCTATCTTATTGGAAAACGACCATCCTTCTACCCCATTGGTAAATGCCGGCGCTATCACGGCTTGTAGTATGGTGAAGCCTGTCGGTGATTCCAAACAGAAGTGGGATGCTATCGTAGCCAATATCACGGATTTGTGCGGAAGCGCACCGCAGTTGATCGACGAACTCTATAAATCCGAGTCCGCAACAAACTTCAATAACCGCTCCATCGCTTGGTTGCTAAAGAATTACAATCGCATTTATGACGATCCGGATATGTCTTTGGATCTGTATACCCGTCAATGTTCTTTGGGTATCACGGCTAAGCAACTATCTGTCGCTGCCGCTACGGTCGCAAATTTAGGTCTTAATCCTGTGACAAAGAAACAAGTATTCGATGCAGAATTATCTCCGAAGATCACTTCCATGATCTCTACCGTAGGTTTTTATGAACACACCGGTGATTGGTTGTACACTTCCGGTATTCCCGCAAAAACTGGCGTAGGCGGTGGTGTCATGGGTGTACTTCCCGGACAATTCGGTATTTCCGCATTCGCTCCTCCTATTGACCAAGCTGGTAACTCTGTAAAGGCACAGCTTGCTATTAAGTATGTAATGAATAAACTCGGATTGAACGTGTTCAACGGGCACCGTGTGACGATCGTTGACTAATAGACTGAATCAGTCTAAACGAGAAGTAGTATAGAAAAAGTGTTTCATTACGATGGGCAGTTATACCATCTAAATGAAACACTTTATTTTTTGTATCAATAAAAATCGGATCAATTCTCCGACACGACCCAAGCCGAATCGTATACTTCCGTATTCGGGGTCTTATAATACATATCCTTTTCTTGAGGAATGCTTAATTTATAGGTCTTCCCACCTGTCACCAACTTACGATCACGGAGCCAAGGATTAAAACGTTTCAAGTCCGCATAAGTGATCCCATGCTCTTTAGCGAAGGCCGACAGATTCTGTATATCTTGGCTTACAGCCACGTCTACGGTAGGGATCGGCTTATACAGGTCACGGGCACGAAGCACAAAACCGTACTTCGACGGATTCTCGAAAATTTGCTTGATCGCCATGATTCGATAAATATAACGGGTAGTCTCCTCCACCAGCCAGAGATCAAAGGAGGAATCCGCATCTTGTTTGACCAGCTCACCGGATATACGTCCCATGCCGCCATTATAAGAAGCGGCTACCGCCGCCCAATCTCCATATTTCTTATAGGCGGCTTTCAAATAGCGGCAAGCGGCCCCAGTAGCTTTCTCCACATGGCAACGCTCGTCGACCGTCGGGGTGATTGTCAAACCATACTCCCTTGCCGTGCCCTCCAGTAATTGCCACATCCCGACAGCACGAGCCGGAGAGGATACACGGGGGTCCAAATGGCTTTCTATCACCGCTAGATATTTGAAATCATCGGGAATGCCGTTCGCCTTCAAGATCGGCTCGATCACCGGGAAATAACGGTTCGCCCGCTTGATCAGAAGCATCGTTGTAGAATGGAAATAAGTAAAGCTACTCAATTCACGGTCATAGGCTTCCCGCATATCATAGCGGGTAATATCGATTAGTTTCCCACAAAAAGGAACCGAGGACGGAACATCCGGCGACAGGGTCATGGATGAGACAACCGGACGGCTCTCTATCACTTTTTCCACGTCATTCGAACCCATCGAGATACATGCGGTCAAGCAAACGACGCCTCCACATAAAAAACTAGCTAAATTATTCTTGGATATTCTCATTTTCATCTTGAATTGTTTTAGGTCTAAGAATGTTTATATCGCCTTTTTCCTTGTACTTAATACCATCGGAACCTTCGGCTTCTATCACATAAAAATACACACCCGGCTGAACGTATTTACCACCTTTCTTACCATCCCATCCTTGGGCCGGATCTGTCCAGTAATACATCTGTAGGCCCCAGCGATTAAATATCCATGCCTTAAATTTCACCAACGACTTATAGGCAACCCGGAACTCATCATTAATTCCGGGCGTGGTACCCGGGGAGAATGCGTTCGGTATCATCAGATAAGACTCCGAGATATCAATCTGAACCTCATCTTCCGTGCTGCAAGTAGTGCTTTGGTCGCTTACTTCCAACTTGATGATAAAAGTCCCGGATTGGTTGAACGTATAATCCACTTCCTCACCCGTAAAACGAACGACCGGATTATCTTCTTCCCCTTGCCGATAGATTTTCCAATTAAACAGGGCGGCTGTCGGCGTATTCGCGATAGCCGAGAATTGAACAGTGGCGGGAGCGCAATAACCGCTCTTCGTCGTATTCATATTCGGGGCCTCTTGCTCAATCAGCAACGTGTCTATATGAGCATCTACCGCAGCGGCCTGATATTCATCGATACAAAGCGTGACCTCCTTTCCAAAATGACGAGCGAAATAATCGCCTTTCACACAGATCTCCGTATCACACCAAGGAGCGGGAATGGATTTACCGAACAAATTACCCTCGATGACCGCCGTCTCTTGTTTAGAGGTATATTCTTTTTTATCCGAATTGTATTCCAATGTATTATAAATAACATCAAATTGGCGAGACAGTTCACGTCTTGTTCCCGTATTCGGCCAATAATAATAAATAGGTTGGATCGTACCTGTCCCAGCCAAGACCAATCCGCTACATGGATCGCTATTATCGGAGACATGCAGGTTGGATATGTTTAAGGTGTATTTGCTGTAATCAACGATCCAGACGTAACGAGATACGGCTCCTTCCTCGACAAAATAGCCATATCCCTCCTCTACATTCCGAATGGTGGAAGTAGTTCCATTTTGGGTGGAAGCGACTTTCTCAGCCTCCAATCGTTTGGTTTTATAACGGTACCATTGATGCGAAGAAGAAGAGGATGAAGTATAACTAATCGTCACATTATCCATTCCATACACCAAGTAGACCTCAAGCCGCTCGGCGGAATCGCCGGAACTCTGCGTGGCTTTCATCGGGCTACCACTTCCTCCCGTGACCACATATTGAGCATACGAGACAGCCACTACAAACACAAAACTTAGCGATAACAGTATCTTTCTTAATTCCTTCTTTAGCATATATAGTCTAAAAATTACGGTTCCAAAATTAGGGAAATAAAAGGACATACGTAGCATGATAAGCAAAATTCACTATCTTTGTCACAAAATACTCCGAACAGCAAATGAACAAGATTAGTATATACGCATTGACGTTCTTTTTAAGTTTATCGAGCGTAACCGTTTATTCCCAAAAGAATAATAAGCAAGTTATTTTTACTAACGAACAAGGGAGCGATATATTTTATCATACCATCGAACGCGGACAAACCGTATACGCCATAGCGACCATGTATGGCGTAAGCGTAGAGGATATTTATCGGTTGAATCCGGAAAGTAAAGAAGGGATCAAGGCCGGTTCTACGTTAAGAATCCCGCAGAAGGACTCCGCTATCGCACCTTCCGGCAAAGCAGATAACTATACATACCATACGATCCAGCCGAAAGAGACCTTGTATTCTTTATCCATTAAATATTCAGTGCCCGCTACGGATATTATCGCCGCCAATCCGGGTCTCTCCACATCGACCTTTACGATTGGCAAGAATATCCGGATCCCGCCGACACGACTGGAAACCTTGCCTACTACGGAAAAAAAGACCGTACAGAAGGAAATGGAATATACCATACAGAAAAAAGAGACCATGTACCGTATCTGCCGGAAGTTCGATATTTCCAGCGCGGAGCTTTTAAGACTCAACCCCGAGCTGAAAAACGGAGTAAAAGCGGGCATGGTTATCAAGATACCGGTAGCCAGTGAAGAAGTGATCACCCAAAACATAAGACAGCCGGAAGAGCGTGAGGTGAACGCCCTCCTCTCTACTCCTAAAGATATAAAGAAGGTGAACCGTATCCAAGTCGCCTTATTGTTGCCGTTCATGACGAACGAGACAACGCAATCATCCGCGACCTCCCGTTTCGTGGAATATTACGAGGGATTGCTATTGGCGGTCGACAGCTTACGAAATATGGGAACCTCTATCGAGCTATCGGTATATGATACTGGAAACGGTACGAAGAAAGTCAAGGAGATATTGAAAGAAGATGCGTTATCAAACGCTAATTTGATCATTGGTGCCGTACAGAACGACCAAATCGGATTGATCGCAGATTTCGCTCAAAAGCACAATATCAAATACGTGATCCCTTTCACCTCCAAGAATGATGATGTCTTGTCAAACGCAAATGTTTATCAAGTAAACACGCCTCATTCCTATTTATACTCCAAGGCGGCGCAAGCCGGATGCGATTTATTCTCGGATTACAATATCATACTTGTCAATATAAAGGATAAAGAAGAAAAGCCGGAATTTATCAAAGCCTTCAAGACGGAGATGCAGCAACGCGATATCCCGTTCAAGGAAGTAACTTATAAAGGGGATACTTTCGCCACGGATATAGAGGCAGCCATGGTAAGGGACAAGCGGAATGTGGTATTGCCAACCTCCGCCTCCTTAGATGCGGTGAATAAGATCAAGGCACCGCTCCGTATGCTTTCCGAGTTGAAAGAGGAGGAGAAAGAGCCTTATATGGTCAACCTATTCGGTTATCCGGAATGGCAGACCTATACAAGAGAGTGTCTGGAGGACTTCTACGCATTGAACACCTATATCTATAGTAATTTCTATGCGGACAACTTATCTCCGGAAGTCCATAGCTTTTATTCCGATTATAAAAACTGGTATAGCAAGAATTTAATCAACACATTCCCGAAATATGGAATCCTAGGCTTTGACACGGGTATGTATTTCCTAGGCGCCATCAATAAATATGGCTCGAACTTCGAGAATAATTTAGACAAGATCCATTATAAGAGCATCCAGACCGGATTCGATTTCCATAGAGTGAATAATTGGGGCGGTTTTATCAATACGAACTTGTTTATTGTACATTACAAGAATGATTATACGGTAACCCGCAGTGAGGTAAGATAATTGATATGATGACGAAAAAGATATTTGTAGCGATATTTCTGTGCATGGCAAGCTTATCGATTTGCTATGCGCAGAAGAGTACTTTTAAGCAAGAGCTTGCGGTTGGAGCGTCCTTCGGATTAAATTTCTCTAGCGTAAGTTTTGCCCCAAAAGTCCCTACGAAGATGAAACTTGGGTTTAACGGGGGAGCGACGATACGTTGGAATACGGAACCCAATTTAGGCATACAGGCGGAATTGAACTTTACCCAACATGGATGGGAAGAGAAGTTTGAGGAGAAACCTCAATATAAATATAGCCGTACGGTAAACTATATGGAGCTTCCGTTCTTGACTCACATCCATTTCGGAAGCAAGCGAGTGCGTGTATTCGTCAATCTAGGGCCTAAAATCGGTTATGCGCTGAGCGAAAGCACGGAGTCGAACCTTAATGGCGAGAACCCGAACGCGAACCGTCCGGACGAACAACATACAATGGAAGTCCAAAAGAAGTTCGATTGGGGGCTTTGCGGCGGACCGGGAATCGAGCTCCGCACCGGAATAGGCTCTTTCCTGTTGGAAGGTCGTTATTACTATGCACTGGGCGATATGTTCAATAGCCGTAAAGGAGACACTTTCTCTAAATCTTCCAGCCAAATAATATCCGCGAAACTAACCTATCTGATTCCCATCTTTAGCAAATAAAGGGGATGGGCCCGTGATAATATCGTAACAACCAATCGTAAGATCTGTGCCGCAAGTAATCCCACTCAAGGGATAAGAACGGTGGATAGTATAGCCAATCTCCGGACGATCTGATCTTTTCACACCTGTGAAGAGATCTTTTCACGCTCGTGATACGATCGTTTCACCCTTGTGAAAAGATCATTTCACATCCGTGAAAAGATCTTTGGATACAGGCGTACAAGCTACTTCCGATAATACCTTTATCCAACAGGAAGGTTCTACAGTAATAAATCATGAATACAATGGGGAACGCATCTAACTATCATTATTGTTGAGGTGACCTACTATAAAAGAAAAGGCCATCCGTCACGGACAGCCAATCTCATTGTTAACCTTAAATCTAATACCATGAAAAACACAGTGCAAATATAGAGACTTTATGTTATGCAGCATAATTTTCCAACAAGAAAAGCCTACTCATTAACTTTATTTAATATAAACATGCTATACAACATAGAATTCAGCTCTTTTTATCTCGTTTTTTCTATTAACAGCGAAATACTACCACTATAAATATTTCTTACCTTTGCATTTATAAACATAAATATGGATTAATATAAGAAATCATGCTAATTATAGGTATAGCGGGCGGGACTGGTTCCGGGAAAACTACAGTGGTAAAAAAGATCATAGAAAGTTTACCTCCCGGTGAGGTCGTATTACTCCCTCAAGATTCTTATTACAAAGATAACAGCCATGTGCCGGTAGAGAAACGTCAATATATTAATTTCGACCATCCCGACGCATTTGATTGGCCGCTCCTCTCAGAGCAAGTCACCTTGCTGAAAGAGGGGAAATGCATCGAGCAGCCGACTTATTCTTATCTTACCTGCTGCCGATTGCCCGAGACCATTCATATCGAGCCTCGTGATGTTGTCATCATCGAAGGGATCCTCGCTTTATGCGACCCTCAATTACGAGACTTGATGGACTTGAAAGTATTTGTCGATACAGATTCGGACGAACGTCTTATCCGTGTGATCCAACGGGATATGATCGAGAGAGGACGCACGGCGGAAGCGGTAATGGAACGCTATACCCGGGTACTAAAGCCTATGCACCTGCAATTTATAGAGCCTAGCAAACGATATGCCGACCTAATTATACCCGAAGGAGGAAGCAACCAGATCGCCATCAATATATTGAAAATGTTTATCGAGAACAATCTGGGGCTTCCCCATACAGAAAATCAATAAACCAATCGTTCCGACAGGGATCTCCCCAATATAAATGCGTGTACCCCGCCAATACGTTCTTGTAGCGATATAGCGGGGTATCCGTTTGACCTCCTTTCGCCGTAAAGGCTTTCGCTACCGAAGGCAGCGGGCTTTCCATAGGCACGATCCGGGAATAATGGAACTCATGCCCTCGTAGGACATCATTCTTATAGCATAAAGTCCGATACCCTAAACGTAACTTCATGTTCTCCATCGTGGTGGATTGCGGTAATACACCGGCCATTGGATAGGCATTCCCATCCGTACCGATAATCTCTTTACAGAGATACATCATCCCCCCACATTCCGCTAGCAACTTGCCCCCCATTTCCACAAAGGAATGAATCGATTCACGCATCCCGGAATTCATGCTCAACTCCGATAAATATAACTCGGGATATCCACCCGGCAAATAGACAAAATCGGCCTCCGGCAAACAATCATCCCTCAATGGACTGAAATAGGTAATCTTGCCTAGAGTAGATAAGAAATGTATATTTTCCTCATATGAGAAATTAAAAGCGGGATCACGGGCGATGGCTATATTTAAGTTTGCCTCTGAAACAGTCCTCATGACTTCCTTAACCCGAGGAACTGGCTGTCGCTCTGGCAAAGCCGTGATTGCCAACAGGCGGTCTATATCCACATGCTCCTCCACCAAGCAAGCAATCCGGTCCGCAAACTCCTCAAAGCAAAAGTCCTCATCCAACGACAACCCCAAATGCCGGCTCGGGATCTCTACATCCGCACACTTCGGTAGATAGCCTAACGCTTCCACACCCGCATCCTCACACGCTTGTCTCAAGAAAGAATAATGGCTCTCCGACGCCACGAAATTAAATACCGCCCCCACGACATTCAGATCTTTCCGAAAATTCCGGAAGCCATAAAGCAAGGGAGCCACCGAATAAGCCGTACTTTTAGCGTTCACCACCAATACGATCGGTATCCGCAATAAACCGGAGATCTCCGCACTACTCCCTCGCATGGCATCGTAGCCATCGAACAGCCCCATCACCCCTTCGGTCACGGCTACATCCGCATTCGAGGTATACCGGGCATATAAATCCTTGATATGCCCTTCCGACATCATGAAACCATCCAAATTCACGGAAGCGCAACCAGCCGCCATTTTATGATGACGAGTATCTATATAATCCGGCCCACACTTAAAAGGCTGCACCCGTAAAGAACGATTTCTCAAGGCACGAAGCAATCCTAAGGTAAAAGTAGTCTTCCCGCTTCCCGACGAAGCGGCACCTATTAGCAAATGAGATCTCATGTATTCTGTTTCTAATATATCTGGGAAACAAAGATATGAAACCAACTCGTAAATGTAACATAGAAATAACATAAATTCTTGTTATACTATAAATCGATCCTATTATATTCGCTGCATGAAACAAAAAGAATAAGTAGTTAGTGAAAACAAGATTAACCATATTATATAGTATTTGTTGCATATCAATGTTTCAGGGCACGACTTTTTCCCAAACAAGCACTTTTACCCACCGGAACGACAGTTCCAGTCTAGCGCCTTTATCTACTTGGGGAAGAATCCAAAGACAAACCGACAAGATAATTACCAGCAATGTTTTCCAAATGACCTATATCGGGGTACCGTTGATCGTTAGCGGTTTGATTATCAAAAATGAGGACGATCATTTTCAGAGTTTGCGCAATACATATATTCCAAATTTCCGATACCATTACGACGATTACCTGCAATATCTACCTGCCGTAGCGATGCTTGGCTTAAAAATAGGCGGTGTACAAGGAAGAAGCTCTTGGTCCCGAATGCTCGTATCCGAAGCCATCACCGCCAGTATCATGGGAGCAACCATCAATACGGTGAAACATACGGCAAATGTCACCCGTCCGGATGGTTCGAACAATCATTCTTTCCCTTCCGGGCACACGGCCATGGCATTTATGGCCGCCACCATGTTGCATAAAGAATACGGGACGACCCGTAGCCCTTGGTATAGTATAGGAGGCTATACGGTAGCGACCGCCACGGCCGTATCCCGTATGCTCAATAACAAGCACTGGCTATCGGATGTAATGGTTGGTGCCGGAATCGGGATCTTATCGACCGAGGTCGGATATTTTCTAACGGATCTGATCTTCAAGGACAAAGGTATCACCCATAGCTATCTGGGATTCGAGACATTCAAATACCAGCGAAATCCCTCTTTTTTCGGAATCTATATGGGGTTTAGCTTGATGCCGACAAAGTTTAATCTGGCTCCGGATGTGCGATTAAAAGCATCGCCGGGAAGTACGGCCGGATTTGAAGGCGCTTGGTTCATGAATCGTTATATAGGCTTCGGCGGACGCATCTCGGCGACAAGCATGCCTTTATCCCTTACGAAACCCTTGGCGAATCCGACAGTTCCCGGTACGACCTATCAAGTGAACGCCCTAAAATCCGATCCTCTCGACATGATCGGCGGATACATCGGCTCCTACCTATCGTATCCGGTGACCAATCGATTTCTCTTGGGCACGAAACTGCTAATCGGATGTAATTACAGCCCAGCCTCCCGAATATCAGCATTGGGCGTGGAGGAAGGCAAACCGGAAACGATTGAGAAAGAGATCGTAAACACGAATAAAGCGTTTAATATAGGATATAGCACAAACGCCTCTTTCTCATACATATTGCATCCTAATCTAAATGTGCGGGTATTTCTCGATTATACTTTTATCCCCTCACGATTCGTATCATACATAGCCAACCCCCAAAAAGAAACCGATCGCTTCGAGCATCATAAGACCTTACAGACCTTGACGCTCGGAGCATCGGTAAATATCATGCTTTGGTAGATTTAAAAATCAATATTGCTCCTTCTCGTTCGGGAAGTCTTGAGATTTCACGTCCTCGATGTACGCTTGTACGGCACGGGTAATCTCCTCCCCTAAATTAGCGTAGCGACGTAAGAAACGAGGAGAAAAGCCTTGATTGATACCGAGCATATCATGCATAACCAACACTTGACCATCTACGCCTCCACCGGCGCCAATGCCGATAACCGGGATCGTAAGCTCCGAAGCGACACGAGCCGCCAACTCCGCCGGGATCTTTTCCAACACCAAGGCGAAACAACCTATCTCCTCTAGCAAATGGGCATCCTCAATCAGTTTCTTAGCCTCGGCCTCTTCACGGGCACGTACCGTATACGTACCGAATTTATTGATCGATTGCGGCGTCAATCCTAAATGTCCCATAATTGGAATACCGGCACACAAGATACGTTCGATAGATTCCCGAACCTCAGCCCCGCCTTCCAACTTGATACAATCGGCATGCGTCTCTTTCATCACCCGGATAGCGGAGGCCAAGGCTTCTTTAGAGTTTCCTTGGTACGTACCGAAAGGCAGGTCTACCACCACCAGCGCACGATTCACCGCTTTCATGACCGATTTACCATGGTAAATCATCTGGTCGAGCGTAATCGGCAAAGTGGTCACGTTTCCAGCCATTACGTTAGAAGCGGAGTCTCCCACCAAGATCACATCCATTCCTGCTTGATCGATCAATTTCGCCATCGAATAATCATAGGCGGTAAGCATGGATATTTTCTCGCCACGCTGCTTCATCTCTATCAGGCGATGTGTGGTCACCTTTCTATTATCATCTACTTTTGCGACAGACATATTATATTTTTATTAATTGTTTCGGCCGCAAAGGTAAGTATTATTATTTATTTTCAAGACAAACATTCACGGCACTTAAGCCTCTGTCGCCACGTTCAAGGTCGAACGTCACGATATCGTTCACGGAGATATCATCCACAACATTGTTCACGTGAAAGAAATACTTTTCCGTCCCCGACAAGTCACGGATAAACCCGAACCCTTTTGCCTCATTAAAATAGTCTACCCTGCCCCTTAAGATAACGGGAGCCACATCCTCTTTCTTAGGAGTCGAGATCAAGATATCTTCCTGATTTATCTCTTCTTTTTGACGAAGTTCGGGAGGGACAGAGGTGATCATCCCATTTTCATCCACATAAGCGATCATGTCCTCAAAGCTAGTCGCCTTGCCGGACGATTTTCTTTCCTCTTTCCTATTCTGTTTCTCTACTCGGCGGGCTTGTTTCTTTTTCTCGTTTTCACGTTTACCAAATGATGCGTATTTTGCCATACAGTCGATTTTAATTTATACTAGGGCCTCACGTTCCGTGAAGCGTTGTTTATACTAACTTAGCGTGAGAATTGATGATTAAAGGAGAGATCCGCTTAATAATAATATAAAAAGAAGAACTATGTCGATAATGATTCTAGACTCAAACTTTCGCAAAGATAATAAAATAAACGGAGAAAACCTTATAGATCCTCTCATTTAAGAATAAAAAAACTTACTTTTGCATCCTATACCAAAAAGCATTTATGAAACTACTTTTTTTTGATTTAGAGACTACCGGCATAAAATACTGGAGAAATGGCGTCCACCAAATAAGTGGGGAGATCGTAATTGATGGGGTTACGAAGGAATCTTTTAATTTCAATGTCTGCCCGCATCCCCAATGTGAGATAGAGGAAGAAGCGCTTCGTATTTGTAACGTGTCCAAGGAACAGATACAAGCTTATCCTCCCATGCGAGAGGTGTACGTTAAATTTGTGAACATGCTGTCCAAATACGTGGACAAATTTGATAAAAAAGACAAGTTCTTCCTCGTTGGATACAACAACGCCTCTTTCGATAATCACTTCTTGAAAGCCTTCTTCGTACAGAACGGAGATAATTATTTCTACTCATGGTTCTGGGTGAACTCGATCGACGTAATGGTATTGTCTACCCAGCATTTGATGCGCAAACGGCATGAGATGACAGATTTCAAGCAGGAAACGGTGGCAAGGGCTTTAGGCATACAAATAGATTCTGCGAAATTGCACGACGCGTCCTATGATATTCAATTAACCAAAGAAATTTATAATAGGATATCCTCCCTCTCATTTATGGGTTGATTGATTCTTTTTATAAATTATCGTTTTTGACTATAGGTTGATTTAATTATCTTTACGGCGTAGAATCAATTTTTAAGATGTCTGTGAAACATAGTATCCGTATTTTCTTCTTTATTATCGCTCTCGTATATACAGGTTCCTTGACTGCCCAAGAAAAGGCGTATCCGAAAAACGGAGAGGGCATCACTCTTTTTCTCAAACGCTTCAACCGTACCGGCGGGACGTATCAGAAAGAGTTTATCGAGCTTAATAAAGGGAAGTTGGGTAAAAATAACACTCTGCGCATGGGCGTAAAATATACCTTGCCTCCGCTCGCCTCCGCCCCTCAGAAGAAGAATTATCAGCCCCTATTCGGCAAGTCGCTAGCCAGTTACAAAGTAACCTCTTCCGATTTAAAGGGAGCTTGCTTTTATCTGGTCAGCGGTCATGGCGGTCCGGACCCCGGAGCGATCGGTAAAATGGGCTCCCATGAATTGCATGAGGATGAATACGCTTACGACATCATGCTACGTCTGGCACGCAATCTTTTAACGCGAGGCGCAAAGGTATATATTATCATCCAAGACGCAAAGGACGGAATACGTGACCAGCAATTTCTCAATAACAGCAAACGGGAAACTTGTATGGGTAGTCCGATCCCCCTCAGCCAAGTAAGCCGTCTGGATCAGCGTTGCGCCAAGATAAACAACTTGAGCCGGAAAGATAAAGAAACTTATAAGAGAGCGATATTCATCCATGTGGACAGCCGGAGCCGGCATCAAAGGACCGATGTCTTTTTCTATCATAAGCCCAAGGATCAAGCGAGCAAGCGCTTGGCTAAAACGATGAAATCCACTTTCTCGCGCAAATACAACCGCCACCAGCCGGGCCGGGGATTCTCGGGCACGGTAGACGATCGTAACTTATATGTATTACGTCACACGACCCCGACCTCCGTATTCGTCGAATTGGGCAACATACAAAACCAATACGACCAACAACGGATCATCCTCAGCAACAATCGGCAAGCCTTGGCCAACTGGCTTTGCGAGGGTTTTGTCACGGATTATAATTATTATAGGAAGTAGCATCCCTAATGATCTATTATACTAACACATATCCTGCGGCAGAAATGTTATATGAGCGATCTTAACAGCAATGTAACATATATTTCATTTCTCCGAAATAAGAATATCCGTTCTTTGCCAAAAATAATTATATTTGTATATGGAGAGCCGTAAGGCACTCTTTTAAAAACAGAACAGCTTATGGCAACAACTCGTATTCTTGTAGTGGATGATGAAGAGGATTTGTGTGAGATCCTTAAATTCAACTTAGAAATAGAAGGTTATGAAGTAGATACCGCCTATAGTGCGGAAGAGGCATTGAAAAAGGATCTGACCGTTTACAATTTATTGTTGTTGGATGTCATGATGGGAGAAATCTCCGGTTTCAAGATGGCACGTATCCTGCGACAAGATGAGAAGACGGCCAATACCCCTATCATCTTCCTCACGGCCAAAGATACGGAGAACGATATGCTCACAGGGTTCAATCTCGGGGCGGACGACTATATCTCCAAGCCTTTCTCCATCCGCCAAGTGATAGCGCGTGTTAAGGCCGTACTAAGAAGAACTTCCGAGAAATCAAAAGAAAAAGAGATTGAGAAACTCGAGTATGAGACATTAGCTCTTGATACGAAACGCATCAAGGCTACGGTAGACGGGGTGGAAGTTCCATTGACCAAAAAAGAGTTTGAGATACTAAAACTTCTATTGGAAAATAAAGGGAACGTCTTCTCCAGAGAGGAAATACTGTCTCGCATCTGGAAAGACGAGGTATATGTTCTAGACCGTACCATCGATGTCAACATCACCCGGTTACGTAAGAAAATAGGTCCTTATGGAAAGAACATCGTAACTCGCTTAGGTTTCGGTTATTGTTTTGAATGCTAATATTGTCGCTGAATCATGGTAAAGATAGATGGTGAGAAAAGACACCGGATACCGTTTAGCCAACGGCTTTTCTGGTCGGTCTTTTTTATGTTCTTGGGCTTTACGGTCTGTTTCCTGCTATTCCAATATCAGCGGGAAAGGGAGTTCGCGCAAGAAAAGTTGAACAATGTGTTGAGTAACTATAATTACCAATTATTCCGCAAATGCCAACAAAGTACGGACATCAACAAGACCGTAATAAGTTTCATGGACGACATCCCTCAAAAGGATTTGCGGGTAACCATTATAGATCCATCCGGCGACGTATTGTTTGATAATAGCGGGACGGACGAGTTTAATAACCATAACGACCGGAGCGAGGTACGCAAAGCCCGATTATATAATGAAGGATTCGCTATCCGTTCCTCGGAATCTACGGGAAAAAGGTATTTCTATTCGGCATCAAATATAGGAGGTTATATTTACCGCTCAGCCCTGCCCTATGATCCATATGTAAGAGGGATATTGACGGTAAACAAGGACTTCATTTATTTCATGGCATTGATGACCTTGATTTTCTTCTTTGTCCTTTCCCGTTTTACTTTCAGCATAGGTAAAACGATATCCAAACTAAGGGATTTCGCCTTAAACGTAGAGAAAGATCGAATGCCTGCGGTCGATTATGTTTTCCCGAATGATGAACTAGGTGATATCTCACAGAATATCGTAACCTTATACCATCGGCAGCAGAAAGCGAAAAACGAGTTATCCATGGAACGGGAAAAGCTTATCAAACATTTCCAATATTCCAAGGAAGGCTTCGCCATGTTTACAAGTGAAGGGCGGGAGATTCTTTCTAACATCCTATTCATTCAATTCATAAATGTCATATCCGACACCCAGATCCACCAAGTGGAAGACGTTACTGATATAGCCGAATTAGAACCAATCCGTACCTTCTTGAATAAGAATATCCGGAATCTGAATCGGAAAAAGAAAGTATTAAGAGAGTCCGTGACTATTGACAAGAACGGTAAAATATTCTTGATCGAATGTATTTTATTCCTCGATAATAGTTATGAGATCTCTATTAATGATATATCCCGTCAAGAAGAAGAAAGCCGGATGAAACGACAGCTTACGCAGAACGTCTCTCACGAGCTGAAAACACCGGTCAGCAGCATTCAAGGGTATTTGGAAACAATCCTATCCAACCCAGATTTGAGTCCGGACAAACGTCAATTTTTCTTGGAACGTTGTTATTCCCAAAGTACCCGCCTTACAGGATTATTACGAGATATTTCCGTATTAAACAGACTTGACGAGGCATCCGAGATGTTCGACCTCACGGAAGTAAATATCACGAAGCTTATCGCCGAGATACAAAAAGAATGCTCCCAAGATATGGAAGAAAAACACATCACGTCGGAAATTATCCTCCCGGGAGATCCGACCGTGTTCGGGAATAACTCCCTACTCTATTCCATATTCCGGAATCTATATGACAACGCGATCGCTTATGCGGGAGAAAACATAAAGATTACCGTCAACTGCTATAAAGAAGATCCTAAATATTATTACTTTAGCTTCTCCGATAATGGAGTGGGTATCCCGGAAGAACATATCAATCGCATATTCGAGCGCTTCTACCGGGTAGACAAGGGACGCAGTCGTAAGATCGGAGGAACCGGATTAGGATTATCTATCGTTAAAAACGGGGTTAATTTTCATAAAGGACAAATATCGGCGAAGAGCAGTCCGGGAAAAGGGGTTACTTTTTTCTTCACTTTGAAAAAGAAACTATAAGGCAGACCTCGAAAATTCCATAACATACGCTTGATATTTAATATTAAAATGTATTTTTGTATTGAACATCATACAATATCATGAGAAATACCTATTTAGTATTATTTATCTATTTAATGATCCCAATGTTTTCTTTAGCGGAAAACACCTATACTACCCAACAAAGGGAAGATAGTCTTTTATCCCTATTAAAGTCCTCGCCAACCGTAGATGAACAGATCGAGTTATATAAAGATTTAGCGACAATGTACAGGCAAACGCCCAAGGAGATTGTTTACCTAAACAAAATGGCGGATGTGGCAAGCTCCACTTTGAAAGGTCATGCTTCTTTATATTACGCATGGGCCAACTTATCCCGCCATTATTACAATATACAAAACAGGGATAGCCTGATTTACTGGTCGCATAAGATAGATTCATTGGCCGCGGCCAAGAATGAGGTTCCAGACGCATTATTCGATGCACGAGGATTCATTTGCCAAATGGATCTATGGGACGGCAATTATGAGTTAGCAATGAACGGGGCGATCAGCCTATACAACTATGCCCGTGATACAAAAAGTGAATATGGATTGATTTGTTGCAATGAGAACCTAGGTTTAATCTATCAAGAGATACATCGGGATAGTGATGCGATAGTAGCTTATCGGGAAGGTCTCGATTTATTACAGAAACGAGGTGACAATCCGAAATTCGAGATGCAATACATGGGAAACCTCATCGAATCTTATCTTCGAACCGACCATTTCACCGAAGCCAAGGAATTATTAACTCGTTACGATGAAATGATCCAAGATAGAGAAAGAGAGAATGAAGAGCAAGGAACCGCTTTCCCCGTGGATCGTTGCCGTGCGTTAATGTATGTTTTTTATGCGGATATGTATGTCCTTCAAGACAAGCCCAAGGAGACATTGGACGCCTTGTTGAAAGCGACACCGATCGTAGAGAAAACCGGAGATGATTATACGGAATTCTGCTACAACTTCGTTTTCGCCAAGTATTACTATTTAATAGGTATGTATGAAAGGGCGCTGAATATCATAGATAAAAATAAATTAACAGAAGAAGATATACGAACCTCGGAGCTGAAAGTCGAGATACTCGAAGCATTGGGACGTTATAAAGAAGCGCTCGCATTTAGTAGAGAAGTTGTAGAACATACCAAGATGTTGCATGACGAGGCCTTCAACCGGCAGATCAATCAGCTCCGGACATTACATGATCTAAACAATCAAGAGATGCAGGCATATGAACTACAGCTACGTGAACAACAACTGCATACCCAAAGGTTGTTAATGATTATTCTACTCGTAGTATCGATCGTGCTTTTAGTGATGCTATACATCGTATACAAATCCTATCGCTCCGCACGCCGCTACCAACGAGAACTTATGAAAGACAAGGAAGCCTTAGTAGAGTCCGAGCGTCAACTTCGTACAGCCAAAGAGATAGCGGAACACGCCAACCAGATGAAAAGCACGTTTATCGCCAATATCAGCCATGAGATCCGTACGCCACTTAACGCGATTGTCGGCTTTTCGGAATTAATATCCGATGAATCTATTTCCGCTGGCGAAAAGAAAGAGTTTTTCTCCATTATCAACAATAACTCTTATTTATTACTTAATCTGATAAATGACATTCTTGACCTTTCTCGCCTAGAATCCGGGAATATGAAGTTCATTATAGAGAAGACAAGCTTATCGGATTGTTGCCGGAACGCTTTGGCAAGTGTAGAGCACCGGGTCTTTCCGGGTGTTCAATTGACCTATACACCTTCTGAAGACCCCTTACATATTCAGACAGATTCGATACGTCTCCAACAATTATTGATAAACTTATTGACTAATGCCTGCAAATTCACGAAAGAAGGAGAGATCAACCTATCTTATCAAATAGATGAGGACAAACAGCATGTACGTATCACCGTAACCGATACCGGATGTGGAATACCGGAGGATAAGCAGAAAGTCATATTCGAGCGTTTCGAAAAGGTAGATGAATATGCGCAGGGTACAGGCTTAGGGTTATCCATCAGCCAAACGATTATCGAGCATTTAGGTGGCTCCATTCAATTAGACCCGACGTATAAGCATGGAGCCCGGTTCATCGTACTCCACCCCTATAATCCTCTTGATAATCCATCATGACGTAAACCACGTCTTGAAATCCGGCACTCTCGCCTTGCTAACCAATATACGCTCCAAGGTCGGTACGATCAAATTGACCGCAAGGCGTCCGTTAAACCAGAGATCGATATCTTGCACCGCCTTTCTGGATATCAAGTACTGACGATTGATCCGGAAGAACAAGGCAGGATCAAGGCTATCGGCGAGCTCATCCAAGGTCTGCGTGAAAAGGTATTCCTTCCCGTCCGTCATCACCGCCTTTACATTTCCGTCCGCTATATAGAAAAATAAGATCATATCCACGGAAACAGGTAGCAGCTTATCCCCTTTCACAGGGATCAAGAAATGCGTTTTATATCCTTCCACCCGCTTCAAGGCTTGCATGACAGCGGAATAATCGATCGCTTCTTTCTCCACAGCCATCGATTGTAACCGTGACAACTTATCCAAAGCTTTCCGTATATCATCTGCGTCGATCGGTTTCAGCAGATAATCTACGCTATTCACTTTAAACGCTTTCAGCGCATATTCATCATAGGCTGTCGTGAAAATGACCGGGCAAGAGATATCTACATGACCGAAGATCTCGAAAGCCGAACCATCCGCCAAATGGATATCCAGAAAGATAAGTTCCGGCATTGGATGCGATTGAAACCATTCGACACTATCCGTAATACTATCTAGGACATCGATCACCTCGATATCCGGATCAACCTCTCCCAGCAATACCATCAAATTACGGACAGCCGCTTTCTCGTCTTCTATTATCAAAGCTTTCATACCAAAGGGATTGTTACGCTGAATATACTAGCATCTTCTTTTATGGAAATATCTTTCTTATACAAGAGGTTATAACGTTTACTCAGGTTCACCAAGCCAATACCGGTGCCTCCGCTATGTGTCAATTTCGGTTGGATGGGATTGCTAACCGTCAAGGAATCATGGTCCGAACGAACGGATATGGTCAATGAATGGCGGTTGCTAATCTCGTTATGCTTCACGGCGTTCTCGATCAAAAGCTGCACCGACATAGGAGGCAGTTGCTTAGACTCGTGCTCCTTCCCTAAGTCTATATCGAAAACTAGATTATCCTCATAGCGCATTTTCAAAAGGAAGATATAAGCGTTCACGAAATCCATCTCCTCCCGTAAAGTAACACTACGGCACTCATTCTCTTGCAAGGTATAACGTAAGACACGGGATAACTCCTGCAAATATTCTTGTGCCTTCCCGGGAGTCTCCCGGATCAAGGAACGGAGCGTATTCAAGGAATTAAATAACATATGAGGATTAAGCTGACTCTTCAACGCCTCATATTGGTTCAATAGATTCTCCGCCCGCAATTGCTGGTTCTCGACCTGTACTTGCTGGCTTTGACGAATCAGGTAAATCATATAGCAACTCCCCGTAACGACGCACGACATGATAAAATCCCTCAACGGATGCAGATAATGATGTACCAAGGCGTCGATCGCCGGGATATCAAACTGATGGTGCAAGAACACGAAACCTTTTCCTAATAAATTATTCACGCACCAAGTCATTACGAACGAGAGAAGGACCTTCTGCCAAGAGATACGCGCTTTCTGCCGATTGAAACCAAAGACATACGTGTTCATCGCAAATAGCAGCAAGAGGGACACGAAGGTGAAAAAGACCTCATTCGCTACATCCAATACCGACATATCCGGGAAAAGAGCGTTCTGCCCGGTAACGTCAAACAACGACACCAATTCCGGGAAATGGATCAAGAAGGCCACCATGATCGATATGATGACCAACGAGAACACATATTTATTCTTTATATTCATTTTCTTCATGAAGGCAAAGATAGTCATTTCTTCTCTACCCGTGCGGAAACATACATACCGGGACGAAAACGGGGATTCGTCTCTTTCACCCGAGCGTACATTTCCAAGGAACGGCTCGTCTCGTCCACCTCCTGTCCGATCGAGATCAAGACCGCATGGAAGGTCTCCTTCCCCATTCCATTCACCCGGAACTGTACTTGGTTCCCAATGGATAAGTCCGCTAAATCCTTCTCATAAGCGGTCAGGCAAAGAAGAGTCTCGCCTTTATCGATCACATCACAGATCGGTTCGCCCGCGTTCACGTATTTACCGAGATTAATGGACAGTCCGGCGACATAACCGCTTAATGGCGCTTTTACCTCCAAATAAGGTTGGATACCGTCTTCCAGAAGATCGCCGGCGGAGACACCTAGGATAGCAAGTTGCGCGGCGGCGGCATCTTGACGGCTCTTCATGGAAAGATAATCCGCCTTGCTTTGCTGGAAACGTTTTTGCGAGGCCGCTTCTTGCTCGCTCAAACGCTGTTGCCTTTTATACTCAGCCTCTAAGTATTCCGTTTGGGCATGGGCATCCAAATAGGTCTGTTGCAACGTGATAAAATCCGGATTCTCCAAGCTGACGACCACGGAGCCCTTCTTCACATAATCGCCCGGAAGCAACGTAGTAGCATGAACCGTGCCTCCCATCGTCAACGTAACCGTAGCCTGCCGCTGCGGGGGAACTACCATGATCCCGTTGAAAGAGGAGTGATTCGGAAGGGCCGTTGCCGAGGAAATCCCATCCACCTCTACGCTATCCACGGATGGTTCGGACGGAACGTTTTCTGCTACTTGAGTAATAGCGGGCCGGGCAGTTATGTCTTGCGAATCGCCCTGTCCTTTCTCCGCATTGTTTGTCATACTGCATGCGGCCAATGCCATAAGAGCCGCAGGAATCCATATCTTTTTCATCTTATATTATTTTTCTGGTTATCTACTATACAACTCCAACTCAAGCGCCGATATATTATAGGCATATACGGCCTCGATATATCCCCGCCGGATCTCCCGGGCGGCGTTCAGGCTTTGAACAAACTGCGTGATATCTGTCTCGCTCTCTTTGAACTGTACCGTCGCGCTCTTCAACAAAGCATCCGCTTCCGGTAAAGCGCCGGTCGTATAATAGCGGATATGCTCTCCTTCCTTACGAAGCGCGACGCTCAACTCCTCCACCTTATTGTTCAATTGACGGATGTTACTCTCCACTTCCGTGCGGGCGATATAGGAATCGATCTTCGCTTGCCTTACCCGGCTATGCTGCGGGAAGAACAATACCGGGAACGAGATCCCGACCATCCAAGAGTCCAGACCGCTCAACGGGGCTATTTTCTGACGCACATATCCTACCGATAGTTCCGGGAAGAAACGGCTCCGTTCGATACGAAGCATGGCTTTCTTCTCATCGGCCACGCTCCGGAAATAATTCAGATGGATATCGGACGGAGCGATCTCGGCTATGCGAGCGGGGAATAAAACCAATGTCGTATCCATAGGCAGCAATAGGGAATCCGAATAACAAGTCCATGAGAAACGACGGGCAGCCAATTGCAACTCCTCCTCCGCCTGCGACAAACGGGTCTGTAGATCGGCGACCAAGGTAGATGACATATTCCGCTCCAATAGCGTGATATCCCCTTGCTCATAACGCAACTGACTTGCCTTTCGCAAACGTCCGGCCCACTCGATCTGCTCTTTATACAAGGCACATAGATGAAAGGCATATTGATAATAAGCCCATGCCCGTTTTACCTCGGCCGTAATCTCCTTCTTCACCAAGTCCCGGTAATATTCTCCCGTGGCGACTTGACGGTTCACCAAGGCGTTCTTATAAAATGGGGTCAATAGAGAGCCCAAGGATTGCGTGATCTCCATCTGATTGTCGTTTCGTGTCTCACCGTTGATCTGTCCCCATGAATAATTAAAGGTGGTCGGTGACACCTCCCAGCTCTCTCCCCGTGAAGCACGACTACGTTCAATGGATGCCGTGGCAGTCTTCAGGCGAGGATGATTCTCCAAGGCGATCGTCACGGCTTCTTCCAACGACACCGTCTGTTGGGCATGCGTGGGGAATAAGATACCTAAAAAAAGAAGAAACGGCAATAGGCGCTTCAACCAGCGTTGGCGCTTCCAAGCGGCCGAGCTATTTACCAACCGATAAAATACCGGGATAATAATCAACGTCAAGATCGTGGAGACAATCAAGCCTCCGATCACGACCGTCGCTAACGGACGTTGCACCTCCGCGCCCGCGGACTTCGCTATCGCCATCGGCACGAATCCTAGAGAAGCTACCAAGCCGGTCAAGAATACGGGGCGAAGTAGATGCGGACATCCTTTCGCGAGGATACGATTCGTTGTCATTTGATATTTAGTTTGTTTTCGTAAGTTATTAAAATGATTAATCATTAATATACCATTCAAAACCGCTACGCCAAACAAGGCGATAAAACCGACCCCCGCCGATATACTGAAAGGCAACCCTCGTAACCAAAGGGCCAGAATACCCCCGATCAAGGATAACGGGACGGTAGAAAATACCACCAGCGAGTAGGTAACACTCTTAAAGGCAAAGAACAATAGCAATAAGATCAATGACAAGGCGACCGGTATCACGATCGTAAGCGTATCGATCGCGTTCCGCAAGTTCTCGAACTGGCCGCCATACTCAAAGTAGTATCCCGGTTCCAGCTTGATATGCTTGTCAAGGGTTTCTTGGATAGTACGCACGACTTTCTGGATATCAGCGTCACGGACATTCACCCCGATCACGATACGGCGTTTCGTGGCATCCCGGTTAATCTGTAGAGGCCCGTTGACCAACTCGATCGTAGCGACCTCGCTAACCGGGATCTGGATTCCCTCGGCAGTCCGTACAAAGAGCTTATCCAAATTCAGATCCGCCACTTTATCGTTATCCAGACGAAGCACCAAGTCGAAACGTCGCTCATTCTCGAAAACGACACCCGCCGCCTCTCCCGCATAAGCCGTACGGATGATCGTGTTCAACTCCTCTATATTCATCCCGTAACGGGCGATCTTGGCACGATCGTAGTGTACGACCAATTGCGGTAGCCCCATCGCCTGCTCCACGATCACATCGGCGGCTCCCGGTACTTGCTCCACGAAAAGAGAGGCTTCCTTCGCCTTCTTATAAAGCTCCGCCATATCCTCTCCATATAGCTTGATCGCGATATCCGCCTTGGCTCCCGTCATCAATTCATTGAAGCGAAGCTGGATCGGCTGGCTGAAATTAAACTCCGCCCCCGTAATCGGTTCCAAGGAGGCCTTCATCTTCTCCACCATCTCCGCACGGCTGGAGGCCGAGGTCCATTCCTTGAAAGGTTTCATCACGATCATGATATCCGCGTCTTCCACCGCCATCGGGTCGGTCGGAACCTCGGCCGTTCCGATCTTGGCTACCACATGCTTGATCTCCGGGAAATTCTTCATCAAGGTCTCTTCCGCTTGCTTCGATAGCTCGATACTATGCGTCAGGGAACTACCGGCGGGAAGCGTCATCTGCATGGCGAAATCCCCCTCATCCAGCGTAGGGATAAACTCCGCCCCTAACCTCGTGAATAAGAAAAGGGACACAGCCAGAGCCGCGAAAGAACAAGCGATCGTTCCCCAGATATGACGCAGACAGAAATGAAGCGTACGCCTGTAAACCCCGTTTAATTTCCCGAAGAAACGATCGGCGAATGTAGGCTTCGAAGAGATCGTACGCTTTAGGAACAGGGAGGCCATCATCGGCACGTAGGTGAGCGAAAGGATCAAAGCCCCGATAATACAAAACACCAAGGTCTTCGCCATGGGGGTAAAATATTTGCCCTCTATCCCGGTCAGCGTAAGTAGCGGGAAGAAGACGATCAAAATGATCAATACGGCAAAGGTAGCGCTCCGGGCGACATGACCGGCTCCGGCCTCGACCTCCCGGTCCATCTCCTCGGCAGAGAGCGTACGCCCCATCAACCGCCTCGAATAGATATGCGCCAATATCCCCTCCAATATAACGATCGATCCATCGACCACGATACCGAAATCGATGGCCCCCAAACTCATCAGGTTGGCGGAGACCCCGAAAACACGCATCAAGATAAAAGCGAAAAGCATCGCCAACGGGATCACGGAAGCCACGATCAAACCGGCCCGCACATTCCCCAAGAAGATGATCAATACGATAAAGACGATCAACGCTCCCTCTATCAAGTTACGGATCACGGTGGATATATTTCGGTCTACCAATTCGGAACGATTCAAATAAGGTTCTACACGAACACCTTCCGGCAACATTTTCTGTACCCTTTCGACCCGTGCCTCCAGTTCCTTGGTCACGACATTGGCGTTCGCACCCTTCAACATCATGGCGATACCGCCCACGCACTCTCCCTCGCCATCCTTTGTCATGGCGCCAAAACGCTTGGCGGAACCAAAGCGAACCGAACCGACATCGCTTATATGAATCGGTATCCCTCCACGGTTCGTGATCACAATGCGCTCGATGTCCTTTATCTTGCCGATCATTCCCTCGCTACGGATGTAGTAAGCCTTATTGATTTTCTCGATATAACTGCCCCCTGTATTCTGGTTATTCCGGTTGAGTGCCTCGAACACCTCGCCGATCGTAATATTCAAGGAATAAAGGGCATCCGGATCTACCGCTACCTCATACTGTTTCAGATAGCCGCCAAAGCTATTGATCTCCACGATACCCGGTATACCGCTCAGTTGCCGTTTCACGATCCAGTCCTGAATGGTACGGAGTTCCATGGCGTCGTATTTCTCCTCATAACCGAGCTCCACTCTCAATACATATTGATAAATCTCGCCCAAGCCGGTCGTGATAGGCATCAGCTCCGGCGTACCCAGTTCCGTGGGGATTTCTCCCGCCACGGTTTGTATCTGCTCGTTTATAAGTTGGCGGGCATCCAAGGTAGGCACGCTTTCCTTAAACACGACCGTTACCAATGACAGGCCAAAGCGGGAAACGGAGCGGATCTCTTCCACGTTCATGATATTACTCATCGCTATCTCGATAGGCATGGTGATCAATTGCTCTACCTCTTGCGGGGCCAAGGTTGGCGATACCGTCACGATTTGCACTTGATTGTTCGTTATATCCGGTACGGCATCTATCGGTAAAGTCATCATGGCATAGATTCCTCCCAGAAGCAGAAACAAGGTTGTCAACCCAACGAATAGTTTCTTCTGAATAGAAAAATGGACAATCGCTTTAAACATCACTTCATTTATTTAATATAATAGTTACAAAAATAAAAGGTAAGCGTTTGCCTGCCCGACATAAAATAATGAAGTGACCGAAATCAAGGTTGAAGTATCGGTATGAGGAGTTGGAGCATATCTATAGAAAAAGGCTTCACATGCCCTCTATGACACATGAAGCCCCTTTTGTTATCCCATATAAATAATAAGAATCGTTGCCGTTAAAAGCGGATCAGCACTTAATGCTCAACTGTCGCAACACCTCACGGATCTTCTCATACGTGACGATACGTGTAGGAACCAAAGGCAAACGAAGCTTATTCTCGATAAAGCCCATCATATTCAGCATACTCTTCGCTCCGGCAGGATTTCCATCCACGAACAACAGGCTGAACAGCTCCGTGAAGCTGTGATGGATCGTACGTGCGCTATCATAATCACCCGCCAAGGCCAGACGTACCATACGGCTAAACTCACGAGGGAAGGCGTTACCGATCACGGAGATCACTCCCACCGCACCTAATGTCATTAAAGGGAAAGTAATACCATCGTCACCGGAGATCACGTTGAAACGGGCCGGCTTGTTCTTGATGATATCATCCATCTGGGTGATATTGCCGGAAGCCTCTTTCACGGCGATCACGTTATCGAACTCACGGGCGATACGAAGCGTAGTCTCGGCCGTCATGTTCACACCCGTACGCCCCGGTACGTTATAGAGTACGATCGGTAAATGAGTAGCGTTGGCGATCGCCTTGTAATGCTGGTAAATCCCTTCTTGGGAAGGCTTATTATAATAAGGTACGACCGAGAGGATAGCGTCGATACCCTCGAAATTATCTGTCTTCAATTTCTCGACAACCGACCGTGTACAATTACCTCCCACGCCTAATACGATAGGGATACGGCCCCGTACACGAGTCACTACCAAGTTTATAATGTTTTTCTTTTCTTCTTCCGTAAGTGTAGGGGTTTCCGCTGTAGTTCCCAGCACTACCAAATAATCCGTACCGTTCTGCACCTGATAATCCACCAGCTTGCCTAACGCCTCGTAATCTACACTCTCATCTTCCTTGAATGGCGTGATCAACGCCACACCCATTCCTTTTAAATTTATGTCTGCCATGGGGAAAATATTCCTTTTTGTTATTTAGCACTGCAAAAATAAGGAAATTATATCATTTAGCACGGATGGAACGCAAATAAAATAATATCTGTCCGAATAAATACTGAATATCGTCCTTATCTGTTACAGTCAAGCCTAAGTCGTACCATTCTTGGCCCGGATACTTAATCCCGACCTTGAAGGCGGATGGATGCCGGAGAGCGATGTATTGCAAGGCATAACAACCCGGTCGGGTGATATCGATCAAGATATCCGCCTTGAGAGCGCCCACCTTTTCCAAGACACTATCGGAAGGGAATCCCCACGCGTTGAGATCGCTCTTTGAATGTACAGGAATATTGGAATCATCGAAAGGAATATCCGCTCCTCCGGACGGCACATATACACACGTCTTGATGTCCTTCTTCGCCTTGCGCAAAGGCTCCAAGGCCCTCATGACGTCCTCGTGATCCTCTATATTATACAAGACCAAAAGCGAACGTGCCTCATCCAAGGAAAGGGAACGATGCGGACGTCCCCCGGCGTCCGACGCTAAAGCCTGTATCTTCTTCTTGATAAAATAATTGGTGAACATTTATTCCAGCATATTTAAGAACGCATCCTCGTTGATAATCTTCACACCCAGCTTCGCCGCTTTCTCCAGCTTGGCCGGTCCCATATTCTCGCCGGCAAGGATATAATCGGTCTTCCCCGAGACGGAGCCGCTATTCTTGCCGCCATGTTGCTCAATCATCGCCTTATACTCGTCACGTGAATGCTTGGAAAATGTCCCGCTGATCACGATCGTCAATCCTTTCAACTTCTCGGAACGGTTCGCCAATTGCTCTTCGGAAACCGCCATCCGCAAGCCCTGTTCCTTTAATCGGTTCACCAACGTACGGTTCTTCTCGTCCGAGAAATAACTCAATACACTCTGGGCGATCCGCTCGCCGATCTCGTCCACGGCTACCAAATCCTCTAAGGACGCCTGCTCCAATGCCTCGATCGAGTGGAAAGCCGAGACCAAGCGTTTAGCGACCGTCTCTCCCACGAAACGAATCCCCAGACCGAACAAGACCCTCTCAAAAGGAACTTGCTTGGATTCCTCCAGACTCGACATCAGATTCTGGGCGCTCTTCTCCGCCCACCGTTCCAGACGCAATAAATCGGCAACCGTCAACGTATATAAGTCCGCCGAGTCTTTTACATAACCGGCGTTGTACAAATCCTCCACCGTTTCCGGGCCTATATTGATATTCATCGCCTTCCGGGTCACGAAATGCTCTATACGCCCCTTGATCTGAGGAGGACAGCCCGACTCGTTCGGACAGTAATGCGCCGCCTCTCCCTCCGGACGCACCAAAGGAGTCCCGCACTCCGGACACACACGGATAAAGCGGACCTTATCCCCCATCAGCATCGAACGAACCTCCACGTTCACTCCCACGATCTTCGGGATGATCTCCCCGCCTTTCTCCACATACACTTGGTCGCCGATATGCAAGTCAAGCCCCTCGATAATATCGGCGTTATGCAAGGAAGCCCGCTTCACCACCGTCCCCGCCAACAATACGGGCTCGAGGTTCGCCACCGGAGTGACCGTCCCCGTCCGTCCCACTTGGAAAGAGACCGAGTTCAAGCGAGTCTCGGCACGCTCCGCCTGAAACTTATAAGCGATCGCCCAGCGAGGGCTTTTCGACGTAAAACCTAAGTTCCTCTGCTGACGAAGCGAGTTTACCTTCAACACGATTCCATCCGTCGCCACGGGCAGGTTCTTACGTTCCACATCCCAATAAGCGATATAATCGAATATATCCTGTAGGCTCTGGCATTTGCGGATCACGTCCGGAATCTTAAAACCCCATGCGCGAGCCGCCTGCAAATTCTCATAATGCCCTTCGGCCGGCAGGTTCTCACCCAATAAATAATAGAAATAAGCATCCAGCTTACGGGAGGCCACGATAGCCGGATTCTGCTGTTTCAACGTACCGGAAGCGGCGTTGCGAGGATTGGCGAACAAGGGTTCCTCCTGCTCCTCCCGTTCCTTATTCAAGCGATCGAACTCCGCCCAAGGCAGCAATACCTCGCCACGGATCTCGAACTCCTCCGGAAAATCAGAACCCCGGAGTCTTAATGGAACCGAACGGATGGTCTTGATATTCGCCGTCACGTCATCACCACGAGTGCCGTCGCCACGGGTCACGGCACGCGTCAAGCGTCCTTTCTCATAGGTCAAAGAGATAGAAGTACCATCATATTTAAGCTCCGCCACAATCTCGAAAGGCTCATTCAAGGAGCGGACCGTACGATCATAAAAATCTCGGATCTCATCCTCGGAGTACGTATTACCCAACGAAAGCATCGGATATTTATGTACCACTTGCTCAAACTCTTTCGAGAGGTCGCTCCCCACCCTCCGGGTCGGGGAATCCGGATCGGCGAACTCGGGATGCGCCGCCTCCAGTTCCTGCAACTCTTTCATCATCTTATCAAACTCAAAGTCTGATATTGTCGGTGCCGAAAGCACATAATAATTATAATTATGCCGCTCCAGCTCATCACGCAGGGCTTTTATCTTTGCTTCGACCATATTAGTATATTAATTCTACGTTGTCTATCCAAAACGTATTTCCCGGAGAGCCGATATAGGCCCCTCCGTGGCTGGAGGTGAACTGCAACACCATATGCGTAGGTGCCTCGCCCGGCTCCGCCCAGCCTACCTCTTGGATAGGAACGCTTTTTCCTTTACTATTTAACGTATAACGTTCCTCTACTTGTATACGCATATACGGTTTATATTCGGGTTTGGATGTTATATTTCCATAAAGGATCGGGTAAGTAGCGTCATTTACCCAATCAGGGGTAGATTCCGTATAGCGTTGCACCATCGTACCGACCCGCTTGGAATAAACATTCCCTTCCGCGTCTTCCCATCGTTTCTGCAACAACAAGATCACCGCCAAGGAATCCTGCCCGGCCACCGTACTCTTACGGCTGAACCCCGTACTACGTACCCGATTCTTCTCGGGAGCGGCTTTCACCTTATAATCAAACCGCAACGCTTTCGGCTTCTTGGAGAAAGGCACTCCTGATTGTAACATCGCTTGAGGGTTTTTTGTTCCCTTGATCGGCTCATGCACCGTACCCAAGAAAACGGAGCCGGCGGCGATCACCTCGATATCCACCAAACCGAAAACCTTCACGCTCTCATAACGGGTCTCCATGCGGGCGCACATCCCATCCCCCCGTTTCTCCGGGAAAACAGACGTATTGGTTTTCACCACTCCCGCCACTTTCGCCATCACGTTGGAAGTAGCCCACGGAGAACCGCCCATATTACGAAACGCCGTATTACCGACAATCGTATCCGAGGGCCCCAGCTCATAAAGCCATTTCGTATTTCCCCCGATAATGCCAGACTCATGAATCTCACGGACAATCCAATTATCCATGTCTCCATAAGCGAAGGGCACCACATTCTCCGATGTCACCCCATCCCCGTCCGCGAGAACCACGGACAAAGGCATACAAGCGATTGCCAAAAATAACGCTTTCTTTCTTAAACTCAAACCCATCCCTCTATCAATTTAATACCTATCTAACCCTTTTATTTATAAGCTATAGCCCCATTCCTTCAAGGCCATGCCCCAATTTTCCTCTACGAGCCGGACCGTACGATCCTCGTACTTGTATTGGTTCTTCTTGTAGCCCTTCTTCTTGCCCAGATACTTCTCTATATCCGCCTTAGACTCCTTAAAGCCGGGTAAGTTTAATGACCCGTAAATATTTTCCGTCATGGCGAAAGCGTCTTTCTCGAAATCCTCGAACTTCACTTCCACCAGATTGCCTTCCGGTATCAGGTGCTTCTCTTCCTCGTACTTGTAGAAAAGACGGCGATATACCTCGATGAAGTTCGCCTCGATCTGCTCGTTCGTGATATCCTGCAAACGCAATGGCTGGATCGTATTCGTAAAGAAACTGCGGGTACTCTCGAATACCGTATACGGATTTCGCTTCAAGTAGATGAACTTAGCGTTCGGGAACATCTCCAGCAATGTCTTCACACGCCCCGTATGCGGTGGGTTCTTGCTCAAATACTGCGTACCGTTCGTATTCCAGAGGGAAACCTTAACCAGACGCATGAAAGTATCCATGAAGATCCGCCGCTCCTCCTCCGTGATATCGTTAAACAATAAGTAACGATCGCAATACTCCATCCAGCGTTTCGGGAAGAACCAGAAATTATAATATGTATAAGGCATCATGTTCGACAAGGCGAACTCCTCCTCTTGCGGAAGATCCACCTTCAACTCCATATTATCGGTCGGACGCTTATCCGGCATCAAGAAAGCCATGTTCTTCTTGAAGAAAGGCTGCCCCCAGAGCATCAGGTGCGGGAATACCGTCTGGTACGTCGTGGTATAACCGAAATGCTTATCGCAGGCGAAGATGTTATGAACAAAAGTCGTACCACTCCGCCAATGCCCCAAGATAAACAAGGGGTCCATCTCGAGCGGCTTATCGGCCAATTTCTTGAACCGGCTATCCTCGATCGGCTTCAAGGCGCTCAACAGGCGGCAAACACCGGTCGTAAGGCGATACTTACCCTTAAAGCCCTTGTCTATCTGCTGCCGGGCCGTCACCTTCCTGAACGTATCCCAATCCGCCCCGACCAACGTATTGATCGGTAGCTTATCAAACTCCAACAATCCCATATCCTATCGTTTTTCCGTTATACATTTCACAGATACGCCCTGCCGGCCCAACTCCTCACAAACCTTACGGATCGCCTCATAATGCTCCTCTCCGATTCCCATCTCCGGGAGGTTCAAGGTAGCCAAAGCGTCTTCCGTCACCATATCTTTAGTGTCCACACGGTCGATGATCATACCCACGGCGGACGTATTATTCGTAATCGGATCGATCAAGATAAACGAGCCGGTCTGCTTATTCCTCCTATACGGATCGAAGAACAACTCCTTGCCGGTAGTAAATACCACACGGCCGATCTCGTTCAGCTCCAGATGATCCACGGAAGACTGCTCCATCGTGTTCACGTTCACCTTATAGCGGATACTATCCACACGGGCACGTGTCGTATGAGTGGTCTGCTTGATGTAGAACTGCTTGTTCACGTCCATGGCTTCCTCATCCATCCACACCAGCATGGCCTCGAAATTACGGTCGCGGATCGGCAAGTTATCCGGGTGCACCAGCATCTCCCCACGGGAGATATCGATCTCGTCCTCCAAGGTGATCGTAATACATTGAGGCGGGAAAGCCTGCTCCAACTCACCCTCGTAGGTGACGATGCTCTTTACCTTCGAGGTCTTCCCGGAAGGCAACGCCATCACCGTATCTCCCTTACGCACGATACCGCTAGCCACCTTGCCGCTAAACCCACGGAAATCCAGATTCGGGCGCAACACGTATTGCACCGGATAACGGAAGTCCTCGTAGTTACGATCCAAGTCGATAGGCACGTTCTCCAGATAATCCAATAAAGACGTACCCTCGTACCAAGGCGTACGATCACTCTTCTCCACCACGTTATCGCCATCCAAGGCCGATAAGGGGATATACGTGATATCCGGGATATCCAGCGGCTCCACGAAACGTTTATAATCCGCCACGATCCGGTCGAACGTATCCTTGTCGAAGTCCACCAAGTCCATCTTATTCACGGCCAGTACCACATGTTTGATCCCCAGCAAAGATACCAGATAGGTGTGACGGCAGGTTTGCGTGATCACGCCCGTGCGGGCATCCACCAAGATGATCGCCAGATTCGCCGTGGAACCACCCGTGATCATATTCCGGGTGTACTGCTCGTGCCCCGGGGTGTCGGCGATGATGAACTTACGGTTGTTCGTGCTGAAATAGCGGTAAGCCACATCGATCGTGATACCTTGCTCACGCTCGGCCTTCAAGCCATCCAGCAACAAAGCGTAGTCGATATGCTCGCCGGCGTTGCCCATACGCTTGCTGTCACGCTCCAAGGCATCCAACTGATCCTCGTATATTTTCTTACTATCAAACAGCAATCGGCCTATCAAGGTCGATTTGCCATCATCCACCGAGCCGGCGGTCAAGAATCTCAGCAGGTCCTTCTGCTCGTCCTTATCTAGGAATTCCTTTATATTTAATTTTGTATCTGCCATGTCTCTTCTGTGTTAAAAATACCCTTCCCGTTTCTTCTGCTCCATACTAGCGTCTTGATCGAAGTCGATCACACGGGTCGTACGCTCGCTCTTCGTCGTGGTCATCATCTCCTCCACGATTTTCTCGATCGTATCCGCCTCGCTCTCCACGGCGCCGGTCAGCGGCCAGCAGCCCAACGTACGGAAACGGACCATACGCATACGGATCTGGTCCCGGTATTGCTCCGGCAAGCGGTCGTCGTCCGCCATGATCAAATTACCGTCGATCTCCACGCACGGACGCTCCTTGGCGAAATACAGGGGAACGATCGGGATATTCTCCAGACGGATATATTGCCAGATATCCAGCTCCGTCCAGTTCGATAGCGGAAATACACGGATGCTCTCGCCCTTATGCACACGGGCGTTATAGATATCCCACAACTCCGGGCGCTGGTTCTTCGGGTCCCATTGATGGAACTTATCGCGGAACGAGAAGATACGTTCTTTCGCACGGCTCTTCTCCTCGTCACGGCGGGCGCCGCCGAAAGCGGCGTCGAACTTATATTTATCCAAGGCATGAAGCAAAGCCTGCGTCTTCATCAAGTCCGTATGCACCTTGCTTCCATGCGTGAACGGGCCCACGCCCGCGTGGAAAGCCTCCATATTAGACTCCACGATCAAGTTCCAGCCGAATTTCTTCGCATAAGAATCACGGAACTCTATCATCTCCTTAAACTTCCATTTCGAATCGATGTGCATCAACGGGAAAGGAACCTTACCCGGAGCGAAAGCCTTCTCGGCCAGACGGACCATCACGGAAGAATCCTTCCCGATGGAATAAAGCATAACAGGATTCTCGAACTCGGCGGCTACCTCACGGATGATGTGGATAGACTCGGCCTCCAGCTCCTGTAAATGACTTAACTTGTAATCAGACATATCTTTTTTCAGTGTTTAATTTCTACTTTCGGTATGATCAACTCCAACAACCGGCTCACGGATTGCTCCACGCTCAATACGGAGGTATCCAAGGACAGGTCCGGACGCTCCGGCGCCTCGAACGGGGCGGAAACCCCGGTAAACTCCTTGATCTCGCCTTTCCGGGCCTTGGCATACAGGCCTTTCACGTCACGGCGTTCGCACTCGGCGAGCGGCGTACTTACGTAAACCTCCAAGAAATCCGCTTTACCGATGATAGCGGACGCCATCTCTCTCAACTCGTTGTTCGGGCTGATAAAAGCCGCTATGGTTATAACACCCGTATCGACAAACAGTTTACCCACCTCGGCGATCCGGCGTATATTCTCCACCCGGTCCTCCGGCGAGAACCCGAGATTATTGTTGATACCACTACGGATATTATCCCCGTCGAGGATGCGGCAAAGCAATCCCCGTTTATGCAACTCACGCTCCAAGGCGATAGCGATCGTGCTTTTCCCCGAGCCACTCAAACCCGTGAACCACACCATCACTCCCCTTTGCCCCAGAAGCGCCTCTTTATCCTCACGACCCAGCATACGGTCGAAAATCGGATAGATATTATTTTCTAAAACTTCCATATCATAGGTATTACAAACACGGAGATCAAGAACGTGATCAAGTTCAAGGGCAGGCCCACCTTCACGAAATCCGTGAACTTATAGCCTCCCACGCCTTGTACGATCAGGTTGGTCTGGTAGCCGATCGGCGTACTGAAACTAGCCGACGCCGCCATACAGATCACGACAAAGAATGGGGTCGGATCAACGCCTAATTGCGTAGCCACCGACAAGGCGATCGGGAAACTCAATGCCGCCGCGGCGTTGTTCGTGATCAACTCCGTAAATATATTGGTAATAATAAATATAATCGCCAGCAACGCATACGGTCCTAAATCGTCGGCCATACTAATTATATGGCGGGCTATCATGGAGGCAAAGCCGGAATTCTCCATGGCCTTGCTGATAGCGAAGGCACAAGCGATCGTTATCAAGATATCCCAAGAGATGTATTTCGTGTATTTCTTCGGCGGGAAGATCTTAGTCCACGCCATGATGATTGTCGTAATGCAGACAAAGAAGAACATATCCAAGCGCATACTTGGAACGGCCTCTTGCACGACTGGCAACTCTCCTACCGTCGCCCCCGTAATCATAAAGATCAACAGTCCTAAAGCCAGCCAACGTTTCTTCCTCGATACCGGCTCCGTTGCCTCATTACCATTCGCCAACATCAAGAAGACACTAGACTCACCCCATGTAGGGATAAAAGAATCGTCCGCCCACAACACCAAGGTATCGCCCTCATGCAACACCACCGTATCCAGATTACGGGTAAAACGCTGTCCGCCGCTTTTCACCTCTTTCACGATCGCCCCGTAATGGCGGGTAAAGTTAAACTCTCCCAAGGTCTTGTTGATACCCGGGAAGCGTGCGCCCAGCACGGCCTCCACCCGGTGGAAATTCCCGGGATTCTCATCCTCCCCGTCTTCGGATACCGTATCCGTCCTCGAGTCCGGAAGCAGTTTATTCGAGAAAGCGAACAAATATAAAATACCGGCGATAGCGATAAAAATACCGACTTTCCCCAGCTCAAACATCGTAAAGCCCTCATATCCCGCCTCCAGAATCATGCCGTGCACCACCAGATTCGTAGAAGTACCGATCAAGGTACATATACCGCCCAATATCGTGACATACGAGAGAGGGATCAAGAATTTCGTGGCCGGAAGCCTCACCGCCTCCGCCCATCGCTTGATGATCGGGGCAAAAATAACCACCACCGGCGTATTATTCAGGAACGCCGACACGAAAGCCACGGGCGGGAGCATCCTCGCCTGCGCCTTGAAGACGGTGGTCTTCCCCTCGGGAAGCAGTTTCTTGATCAATTGGCCTAAAGCCCCGCTCTGCCGCACTCCCTCACTGACAAGGAAGAGCATGGCTACGGTTATCATCCCTTTATTGCTAAAGCCCTCCAGCATCTCCTTGGGAGTAAGAATGCCTACGCAGAGAAAAAACACGACCACTGTCAGAAGAACCATTCCCGGCCGCATCTTATCCCATACCAAGGCTGCGATCATGCCGATCAGGGCCAGCAACACAAACACTATATCAAAATTCATGTATTTACTTTTAAGAGCGCAAAAATAATAAGAATACTCAAGTGCGCACTCCTTTCGCTAACCTATTTTTAGGATTATATGGGATATAGACCAATAATGATTGATTCTGGGCCAACTTATTGCGTGTATCCAGAGCTGTCATTCTCTAATTATTTGTTTCCTGTTCGCTCCATTTTTGTAAGACAAGTGCAAGAATTTCTTTTTCCTGTACACGATCGCTTGATCGAACGGTAGACCGCTATCTATCAATACTTCCAGCAATCGCTCCGGGCCGCAGGCGGCGTAGCAATCGGCGGCCTCGCCCCTTGTGTGCTGGGAGTTGACGACACCGCCTACCAAGCGATTTACCTCCGGGCAACGATAGCCGCTGGTAATGGCGATAGGCTCGCCGAGGCGGTCTCGCAAAGGCTGGATCAATTGCGTGATAAGCAGCCGGATAGCAGCTATCTGAGATTCGCCGGGCATGTTGTCGATACCGTTCTCTATGGCTTTACGACTATATGTGAACTCTTCTACTGTAAAATTTTTTGAGATTTGATTATTTTTATTCATGTTGCTAAACAGGTATTTTATTCGTGATATGATTTGTGAGTGAAAAAAATTAGCGCTTACTTTACATCGTAAGATTTAAGAAAAAATATAAATAAGATATTTCCTCCCTAAGAAGGAGGTCATAGTTAAGGTTTTGGTTGGAGAGGGCAAACCTGCGAAGGTCAGCCCTCTTGTTTTTTATCCCCAGACCTATACTTATAATCCACCCCGAGCAACGCCCCTGCGAACGTGGAGACCTCGCCGAAAGCGACCAATACGGAGGAATGGATCTCGCCCCGTGGAGGCATCCAGAGGCCCATGAAAAGCAATGTTATTCCCGCCAGACATAAGAGCGTGGCGATGACTAGTTGTAATCTCATGCCGATTTATTTTTCAAGGTTCCCCTAGATACTCGAATACTAACTGTACCTGCTTGGGAGTAAACACACGCTGGCCGTTCACGTACCCCGCATCCGACAATGCTTTCATCAGCGCCTTATTATACATAAACCATCTCTTTATCTGAGTGTTCGCCGACCGGGGCGTACTGTTAGGGAAGTACATCCCGGCGATTTCCTTTAAATGCAACGCTTGTATCTTCATAATACAAATTTACATTTTATTTCTTAATTTAACAATATTTCCAAACAAAAAATCAAGAATTGAGAATCGAAAACCAGAACACCCCCAATTCTCAATTCTCAATTTTCAATTCCCTAGATCTCGTCCGGACTCTCGCTATCCGAGCCGCCGCCGTTCTCCCCGGTAGCGACATTCGTGATATCCTTTACGTGGGCGAAACTGACGTTCGCCTTCGAGCCTTGAAGGGCCTTGCCGGGATAAAACAGGATGCGAGCCCCCGTGATATTGCCCGTGGCGTTGAACTTCGCCGCAGGATCAGCGGCCTTGGATGAGAACGACATACGGAAGTTGCCCAACTCGCCCATGCGGACGATACGGCCACCACGAAGCTCTAAATCGAGCACGTAGTTCAGCGAGTCCAGCACGCCCTTCACATCGGCGCTTGAGAGGGCCGATCGCTCGGAGATCGCCTTGCAAATGTCCTCCAACTCCGTGTAACCCGTGTAGACCGGGGTAGCGAACGCCTTGTCTGTCTTAGCCCCACCTTTCAAATCAGATACCTTTCTCGTGATGATCTTGTAATTTAATGCCATAAGATTTTAGACTTTAAGATTTATAAATTCGTTGATGATTGATTAACGTCAGCAAAGGTAACACCATCGGAAACCCACACCGTTGGCTTACGTGTCACTTCCTGCCCCAACGGACGCATATAAGCGCCAATAGGGCGAGAAGCGGCAGGAAGACAAGCCGTGAGGCGAGCGATTTGCGCTCGGTATGTCGCTCCGAGACCGTCCGTGTGTCTTGCCGCTCCGAAAGTAGCCGCTCATACTCCCAGACCACTTGCTGAAGGCTGTCGCAGGTAGCGTCGATATACAAGGTATCACGCAAGACACGTGCGGAGACCGTCGCCCCACCCTTACGCCCGGTGTAGGAGGCCCCGGCGGGCAATGGCCTAAGTCCCTCGGAGAGCGGGATACGCAGGCCCACCTCGCTCCCCGGTACGCTGAGGGTACGACAGACGAGACGTTCCGTCCCGAGCAGGCGCTTCTCCTCGTCGTGGCGATCGACGGCTTGACGGTCGCTAACGCAAGAGATTAAAAACAGGCTTCCGCCCACGAACAAAGAAGAAATAACAACAAGGTTTCTCATATGCTTTTTTTAGATCAATAATAAGCCAGAGCGTTCGTTCCCGGTTGGCTTATCAAACAGGAACCGTCTATTTCCGTTCGGATCGGAGCTTATTTTCATTCGGATCGGATTCGTAGTTTATCCGGATAAACATTCCGTTTCTCCCGGACAAAATAATCAAACAAGCACTTATAATTAATAAATATTAATCAATGAAGACTTTATATACTAGGATATAGAATCAAATAAAGACTCATTTATAAATTATTGATAAATATTTGATTTTATCGCTATTTAATTTGCTTCATATTAAAGTTTGATTTATATTTGCCGCAAATAAAGTTGTTAACCAACAAATTTACGTAATATTAATTTTATAAATTAAAGTAATGAAGAGTAACGAAACAAAACAAAAAACTATGTTGATCCAAACCCCGTCTATGGAAAAATGCGCAATCGCATTGAACCAAAACGCAGAGAATAGCGTACGTTTTATCCGATTCGGGCAAGAGCTGATCCGTCGTGCCGAGCACGAGGGCATGGACGAGGGGATGGCCGACGAGATCCGCAGTTACAACTCCCAATGCGCCAGCCAGATCAAGGCGATGCACGAGATGCGCCGCCCTTTCACCGAGATCTTGGCCGACCTGCAAAAACGGTTCGTGAGTTTAGAGAACGCCATTGATCCACGCAAGCCCGGGACACCGGCGCATACCTGCGGGCAATACCTCGACTCTTTCCTGCGTGACCAGATGGACGAGGCGTTCAAGCAGCGGGAGCGTCTGGAGAAGAACCTCCGGCAGACGCAGCGCCGTATCGAAGGCCGCCAAGACCTCTCGGAGGAGGAGAAACGCACGGCGCTGGAGCGTGCGGACAAGCGCCGGCTGCTCGGCGAGCGTGACTTGAGCCTGCGGGCCATCGACTCCGAGCTGATACCGGAACCCCTATCTCCCGAGGGCTACATGGTCCTTCTGGCCTTCTGGTGGGAGAACCGTGGCAAGGGGATGCCGGACGACGAGTTGCGCAAGACTTTCCACCCGATACTCATGTACGCCAAGGCGCAAGCCCGCAAGGGCATACTCGTGGACAGCCCGCACGTGAGCTACCTAGCCGAACCCAAACGCAAGAAAACGGCTTGACAAATCCAAGGCCAATCAATTTCCTATTATCAATTTTCAATTATAATTACCGAATGTCTAATATCAAACAAATCAAGCAAGTATCCATCAAGGATAACAAATTGAAAGCGACGATCGAGGTGTACAATGAGCGTACCGCCGACAGCTACCAGACCTCTTACCAGAACGAGTGCCCTATCCATGAGGAATTTACGTTGGCCATGGCGAACCTGAACTTCCACGTGGAGAAGATCTGCGGCACCTGCTTCCCCGGCCTCCGGGCCGAGGGCTTCTACCGCCAGCCGTCCGGCGACTCGGAATTGCTCACCATCTACGCCGTGAACCGTGCCGACGATAACACCTGCCCCGTCAACCTCGCCGCCCGACTCCACCTCGGGCGTGACGAGTACGCATGGATAGACCGCCTGCTGGAAGACCTCTCGCTATGCGAGCGTGAGGCCCTGCTATACATCACGCAAGGCAAGCGCCTCGGCATGGAGCGTTTCGTCGAGATCGGGAACACGAGTGACGAACCTCTTAACACAGCCGCCTAAGACCATGACACACGCATCCACGCTTATCACGCCGACGGCCAAGAGCTGTCTGCTGGGCGACCAAGCCGCCGCCTGTTTCTTCCACCTCGCCTCGGGCGAGAGCCGCTCACGCAACTACCGCTTCGCACGAGGAAACGAGTACGGGTATTACTACGAGCCACGCATCCGCAAATGGATCACCTTCGACAACCGGATGGGAACCTTCTACGTGGAAATCTGCGACACGGACCGAGAGGCCGAACAACTCCTGACTGATGGGAACGGACTACTCGCCGCTTAGCGAGGCCGTCTTACGCTACACGGGGCTGCGGGTGGAACGGGAGTTCCCCTTCCACCCCACCCGTGAGTGGCGTTTCGACTTCGCCATTCCTCAAGCCCACGTAGCCATAGAGGTGGAGGGCGGCTTATGGAACGGCGGTCGCCACTTCCGCCCCGAGGGCTGGAAGCGTGACACGGAAAAATACAACGAGGCCGCCGCTTGCGGATGGCTCGTGATACGCACCACGCCCGCCGAGCTGCTCAACGTACGCACGCTGCAATGGATCGTGAGGGCGATCAAGACTCGCGATTAACTTTCAATTTTCAATCATCAATTTTCAATTAACCATGGCACGACCTATTAAAAAGGGGCTGGATTATTTCCCGCTCAATACCGATTTCATGAATAATCGCACGATACGCCGCTTGAAGAGGAAAGGCGGCTTCAAGGCAATCGTCCTCTATATGGATTTATTATGCGACATTTACGCCAATAGTTATTTTATAGAAATAACCGACAACTATATATTCGATCTTTCGGATCAACTCGGGCTCGAAGAAAAAGACATCCGGAGCATGATCGAGATAATGATAGAACTCGGATTATTCCACGAGAGATCTTTTGACAAAAGCCATATCCTAACCTCCGAGACCATACAAGAGCAATATGCCTTTTCAAAGAGTAAAAGACCAGATAATAAAGCTGTTATTGATTTGTATAAAATAGTTAACGATGTAAAAACCGAGGTTTTCGCAGACGAAACCCCGCAAAATGACACGAAAAGTGCATATAGTATAGTAAAGGAAAGGAAAGAAAACATTACTACTACTTCTTCTCCCGCACGCACGTACGCACGGGAAGAGATCCTCCGCTCTTATCGAGACGAACTATCCAACGATGAGGATTGGCGGGCCGCTATCGTCCGTATGAGCGGCAAAGGTCCCGCCGTATTGGACCTGTTACCGGGCGTGATGGAACTTTTCGAGAGTCACATCGTCTCTACCGGCGACATGGGAACGCTCCGCACCAAGAACGATTACGCCCGTCGTTTCACCTCTTGGTGGAGATGCCTCGATTACCAACCCGAGGCAGACATAATCAATCGTCCCGCACCAATCGCCCCGGCCGGAAACAAACGGCCCGCCGCCCCCTCACGCATAGAAGAAGCCATGAAAGCGAGCGAACGAGCGGCACAAATAGCATTGAACATCTTACAAGCCGACGGACATGACAGGTCTAGAGCTTAGGCTACGGGAATCCTTGTCCTCGGAACGGATCGAGGACATATCAATCGAACAACTCACGCAATCCGTCTCCCAGTTGATCGCACAGACGTACATCATGGTCGGCTACCAGACGTACAACGAGCGGGATATCGGGATATTGGCGGCCAAGTTATCGTCCGACCTCCGGGAATCATACGCCTACCTCACCTTCCCCGAGGTATCGCTTTGCTTCGAGCTAGGGGCGAAAGGCACGTTCGGAGACTACACGGGCGTGAACCTCCGCACCTTCTCACGTTGGCTGAAAGCCTACAAGACGAGCGACCTGCGCTATCACGCCGTCGTGGAACGGGAACGGGATCGGCGGCTAAACGCTCTCCCGCCCGTCAGCGAGGCTTACAAGGAAGAGCGTGAGCTTGCCTTTCTCCGCAAGGTATTCCAGCAATACAAGGCCGGTTACCCGCTGGAACGCCTTTATCCCGCCCGTGTCTACCAGTCCTTGCAAGAGCGGGGATTGATACACGATACCCCCGAGGAGAAACGCCACG